>QWCK01000553.1_pt1 | contig 117630 bp, 99 predicted proteins | sample 1972571 | NCBI WGS metagenome assembly QWCK01 (sample SAMN09866710, study PRJNA288562) | Human gut metagenome isolate term2_stool, whole genome shotgun sequencing... | isolation source: gut | host: Homo sapiens | place: USA: California | reverse complement strand
TGAGGACCAGCAGCTTAAGAGGAAGAATAATGAGGCAAAGAACTTCAACATTATGTCTAAAATCGCTCTTTTCTTTGTCGACAAAATGAAGGAAAAAAGTGGCAAAAGACTCATCACCCAATTCCGGACCAACGCCACTCTGAAGCCCTCCGAGCTGCTATCTATCAAGCTGTGAGCCCATTCCCCAAAAACGTCAGCCCTGTCTCACCAACGGAGACCCCTCAATCTAATACCGGTATAAGTCTTCACTATAGTCGGTATTAGTCGGCACTATTACCGGTAATAGTTGACTCTAATATCGGTAATAGATCTTACGGTCCACTATATGCTGAGAACTAAGACACTAAGACGATTTAGCAGCGGTGCAATAATTCCCGCCTGTAACTCCTACCGAGACTTATGCGGTTGTGACTAATGCGCCTGCTCTATCTCGTTGGGGATCAATAATTGAGCTAAAAGTCCTTTGTGCAGTCGGTCAGGTGGGAAGGGTAAAGCGTCTCAAACGTATTATCGTCATAGTATATGATAACCTTCTGCACTCGCTTCGAGGAGGTTCGCTCTGTAGTAGTCTGAGTGGCTTCCCGAGTGCGCTCCTCCACCTTTCCCCTTCTCACTCCACTATTAGGCACCGGAGCGGCTACCGGAGACGGAGTGGATCCGGTGCCGTCTCCATCGGAATCGCTGAAGAGGGGAATGGAGGTGCTCTTTACCTGCTGCTCACTATAGGCCTCGGTCCACATAGGTCCACTACCATGCAGCAACCAGTCAGACTCATATTGAGGATAAGCGGCAAGTATCTTACTGATCACGTCGACGCTGGGGTTATTTCGACCGGTGAGTACGTGATTGAGAGTCGAGGTATTGATGCCTGTCGTCTCTGCAAATGCCACCTGTGTGACCCCTTCGGTCTCTATGATGAGCTTGATTCTATCCCTTGTGTCCATATATAAACGCACATATACGCATATCAGATATACATAAATAATATCTCGATACAAATATATATGTAAATATCCGGATTAACGGTGTAGAAAGGTTCAAATGAATCTATTTTGTATCCGGAGATGCTTGTGGTGGTTAGAACTTATTCTACATAAGGAATCCTAATCTATTGGTTTGCAATAGTCATAATGGTCTAAACCAATGTTAGTCATCCGGATCAGATGTAAATAGGAGGCTCGAGGGCTAAATAAAATCTAAACAAATGGACGTAAGTTAATGGCATACAATACTTAGTCTGTTCTCTATTTCAGCTTTAGTCGACGTTCTCCTGTGTTTGTGATTGTTCCACGACGCGATGCGCGAGACGATGACGTCTCGACGAAAGCATCAAGGCGATATATGTATGTAAATGCATTTTCGCTCAATAATATATGTACGTGGCGGGTTTGATACGTTTCCGTACATACATTCTCTACTTTTGAGAGGGTGGTGCTTGTGGGGGATCGACTTTTTAATCGTACTTTTGGATGAATGAGTCAGTATAGGGGGAGAGATGCTTAAAAGATTATGCGACAGATGAAAGATCTATGTATGTCCGTCAAGGGCATACGCCACTTTAGCGAGACGCTCTATTGCATCAGACTGGAGCCGATCAATCCTGGTGAAAGCGTGCCCTCGTTTGCACCGGGGCAGTTCGTTCAGCTACGGATCCATGCTCCTGAGGTGCTACTGAGGCGCCCCATATCCATCTACGGAGGCAGTGAGCATCACCTAGATCTGCTGATACAGGTGGCAGGAAAGGCTACAAAGTACCTGAGTACTGCTCCCATAGGAACCAAGGTGGAGGTACTGGGACCCCTAGGCAACAGATTTAGTGATCCGACCGGTGAGCAAATCCTCCTCGTAGGTGGCGGAGTCGGCATAGCCCCACTACTGACGATGGGGCGACACCTCCGGGAGGAGGGGCATAGACCCTGCTTCCTCCTTGGTGCACGGTCTGAGACTGCGTTTCCTGACCTGAAGCCCTTTGAGGAGCTGGGGCAGCTCCTTATTACTACTGAGGACGGAAGTCTGGGCGAGATAGGATTTGTGACTGATCACTCCGTCTGGTCGCAGGGCACACCCTCAGATATCTATTGCTGTGGTCCCACACCCATGATGAAGGCAGTGGCCTCACTTGCACGGGAGCGACAGATCCGATGCGAGGTGTCACTGGAGAATATGATGGCCTGTGGCATAGGGATCTGCTTGTGCTGCGTAGAGCCAACCCTGCGAGGGAATGTGTGTGTCTGTACAGAGGGACCGGTTTTTAATACTAAGGATCTATTATGGCAATGAAAACGATGAATGACCTCACGACTCGGATAGGTGATCTGACGCTGAAGAATCCTGTCACGACCGCCTCCGGAACCTTTGGGGACGGCGTGCTGATGAATCAGATCTATGATGTATCTCAGCTCGGAGGGATCTTTGCCAAGGCTGTGACTCTGGAGCCTCGTCAGGGTAACCCGAAGCCTCGTATGGCTGAGACCCCATCCGGTATGATCAATGCCGTAGGTCTGCAAAATAAAGGGCTGGACTACTGGATCAACCACATCTATCCTGAGGCAAATCAGCTGGGGACGGAGATCATCCCTAACGTCAGCGGATCGACCATCGACTCCTACGTGCAGGTGGCTGAGGCGCTTAATGACCTTGACCGGGTACATGCCATAGAGCTCAATATCTCCTGCCCCAATGTCAGAGACGGGGGGATGCTCTACGGCGTATCGTGCGAGGGGACCGGGGAGATCGTACGAGCCGTACGACAAGTCTTCGATAAGACACTTATCGTGAAGCTTACTCCTAATGTGACCAGCATTGTTGATATTGCCAGAGCAGCTGTAGATGCGGGGGCAGACGCGCTGTCTCTGATCAATACGCTTATGGCGATGGCTGTCGATGCTGAGCGAAGACGCCCTAAGATCTCTACGATCACGGGTGGACTCTCCGGACCGGCAGTGAAGCCCATAGCTCTTAGGATGGTCTGGCAGGTGTCTCAGGCTGTCGATGTGCCGCTGATAGGTATTGGGGGGATCTGCGACTGGAGGGATGCGATCGAGTTTATTCTCTGTGGTGCTTCCGCAGTACAGATCGGGACTCAGAACTTCGTGGATCCATTGTCCCCACTTAAGGTGATCGAGGGCATCGACGACTATATGACCAGACATCACTTCTCTTCAGTCAGTGAGATGGTGGGCGCATTGATCACTGATTAGTTCGGTACTGTCTGAGCCTGCAAAAACTTCAGAGAGGAGGGAAAAATAGGTAATTCTGTGAAGCAGAGTTATCGTTTTTTTGGTATTTTTGCGCTTGATAGCTAAGTCAGTCTGACAAAGTAAGTAGTACTCATGTCTTACAACTACACTGAGATCGAGAAGAAATGGCAGGCCTGGTGGCGTGCCTATGAAGTATATAAGGTAGACGAGGATCCGTCTAAGGAGAAGTTTTACTGTCTGGATATGTTTCCCTATCCCTCGGGAGCAGGACTTCATGTGGGTCATCCTCTGGGATATATCGCCTCTGACATCCTCAGCAGATACAAGCGGCTCTGTGGCTTCAACGTCCTACATCCCATGGGGTACGATGCTTATGGACTCCCTGCAGAGCAGTATGCCATACAGACAGGACAGCATCCCGCTCTTACCACTAAGATCAATACCGACCGGTACCGCAAACAGCTGGATAACATCGGCTTCTCTTACGACTGGAGCCGCATGGTCATGACATGCGATCCGGAGTACTATAGGTGGACTCAGTGGGCCTTCATACAGATGTTCCACTCTTACTACGACACACAGCTGGATAAGGCTCAGCCTATCTCCGCTCTGGTGGAGCACTTTGCGGAGCAGGGGACGGAGGGGATCCATGCTGTTGGATCTGAGAATCTGACATTTACCGCTGACGAGTGGCAGGAGTGGGATGAGCGTAAGCAGCAAGAGGTGCTGATGAATTATCGCCTCGCATACCGTGGCGAGACGATGGTCAATTGGTGTCCTGCTCTCGGTACTGTGCTCGCCAACGACGAAGTGAGCGAGGGCCTGTCTGTACGTGGAGGTCATCCTGTAGAGCAAAAGGTGATGAAGCAGTGGTGTCTGCGTGTCTCAGCGTATGCTGAGAGACTGCTCTCCGGGCTGGAGAATATAGACTGGACACCATCTATCAAGGAGACTCAGCGTAACTGGATCGGACGTTCTGAGGGGGCGGAGATCGTTTTCCGTCTTCCCGATAGCAAGGAGACGATTACTGTCTTCACCACCCGTGCGGATACCCTATATGGAGTAACCTTTATGGTACTCGCTCCGGAGAGCCCTCTGGTGAACGAGGTGACTACTGCCGAGCAGAGAGAGGCGGTGGATGCCTACCTGGAGCGTACCAAGAGGAGATCTGAGCGGGAGCGTATGATGGATCACTCCGTCTCCGGAGTCTTCTCGGGTAGCTATGCAATTCATCCCATCACAGGAGCTGAGATCCCAATATGGATCAGTGACTACGTCCTCATCGGATACGGTACAGGTGCCGTGATGGCTGTCCCCGCGCACGACTCCAGGGACTTTGCTTTCGCAAAGCATTTCTCTCTACCTATCATTCAGGTGGTCAAGGCAAATGGCACAGAGGTTAGTGACCCATCGATCTGGGAGGAGTCCATTGATAGCCATGAGGGGACGATGATCAACTCCGGCTTCCTCGATGGAATGAGTGTAGATGAGGCGATAGGTGCTATGAGGGATTATGTCGATGAGCACAAGCTTGGCCGTAAGAGAGTCAATTATCGTCTCAGAGATGCAATCTTCAGCAGACAGAGGTACTGGGGTGAGCCCATTCCGATCTACTACAAAGACGGTATACCTTACGCCTTGGACGAGTCCGACCTGCCGCTTAAGCTCCCGGAGGTAGATAAGTACCTGCCCACAGAGACCGGTGAGCCGCCTCTTGGTCGAGCAAAGAACTGGTGTACGAAGGAGGGATACCCTCTCGAGCTATGCACAATGCCCGGATTTGCGGGTAGCTCTGCATACTATCTCCGCTATATGGATCCGCACAATCGTGAGACTCTTGTCAGCAAGGAAGCAAACAACTACTGGAGAAGTGTGGATGTCTATGTTGGCGGTACCGAGCACGCTACGGGACACTTGATATATAGTCGATTCTGGAATAAGTTCCTCTACGACCTCGGATACGTCTGTGAGGACGAGCCCTTCCGCAAGCTGATCAATCAAGGAATGATCCAAGGGCGATCCAGCTTTGCTTACAGAGTTATCGGGACCAATACCTTCGTCTCACTGGGTAAGATTGGGGACCACGAGGTACAGCCAATACACGTGTCCGTCAATATTGTCCACAATGATCGACTAGATCTTGAAGCGTTTAAGGCATCTCAGCGCGAGCTTGAGGATGCTGAGTTTATTCTGGAGGACGATGGCTCCTATATCTGCGGCAATGCGGTGGAGAAGATGAGCAAATCCTACCTCAATGTCGTCAACCCTGACGATATCATCGAGCAGTACGGTGCTGATACGCTGAGGGTGTATGAGATGTTCCTTGGTCCAATAGAGCAGTCTAAGCCTTGGGATACCAATGGCATCGATGGTGCATTTCGATTCCTGAGGCGAGTCTATGGCTTCTTCTTCGATGACGAAGGGAAGCTAAGGGTGACGGATGACAAGCCGTCGAAAGACTCCCTGAAGTCTCTCCATACAGCGCTTAAGAAGGTGACTCAGGGCATCGAGTCCTACTCCTTCAATACCTGCGTGAGTGCCATGATGGTCTGTGCCAATGAGCTTTCAAGTCAGAAGTGTGTGTCCAAGGAGCTATTGCAAGACTTCATCGTCATGCTCTCTCCCTTTGCTCCTCACCTAGCGGAGGAGGTATGGCATGCTCTGGGACATGACGATAGCGTGGTCGATGCCAAGTGGCCGGAGCTGAATGAGGACTTCCTCAAGGAGTCCACCATCACGTACCCGATCTCATTCAATGGCAAGGTACGCTTTACCATGGACCTCGCAGCAGATCTGAGTAAGGCAGAGATAGAGGAGATAGTCCTTTCATCGGAGGAAACACAACGCTACCTTGAGGGCAAGAAGCCCGGTAGGGTAATCGTAGTTCCTCATAAGATAGTCAACATAGTCCTAGGGAAATAACAAAATACATCACGTATAGTTTTAACTTATAAGTCATGGGCATAAGCAAGTCAGCTAAGATCTGGCGGGAGGTAGAGGATTATATCCTGATCTTCTTTACCCTGCTGCTGTACACCTTCTTCTGGCGAGGATTTATCTTCTCTCACGAGATCACCTCTGGTGGATTATCCGGTATCGCTTCGGTGATCACATGGGCCTGCGACAAGGCCGGTATGACCTTCGATGTGGGTTGGCCGTACAATATCATCAATGGTATCCTGGTGGTACTATCGGTGATCATCCTTGGATGGAAGTTCTCCATCCGTACTGTCTTCAGCGTCATCGTACTCGGTATCTCCATCCCTGCGTCAGGTCAGTTCTTTGACACGCCTATGCTTGCCGACGACCCTGCAATGGCTGTCATTATCGGCTCTATCGGTATAGGTTTCAGCCTTGCGATGATCTTTGCTCGTGGTGGCTCGACGGGTGGTACGGATATCATAGCCTCGATCATCAATAAGTACAAGCACATGGCGATCGGGCGTGCTCTCTTGGCGATCGATGTGATCACAGTGGGCATCTCGTGGTTTATCTTTCAGGATCCGGATAAGCTGGTCTACTCATTCATCCAGATCATCACATGCAACCTGTCCGTTGACTTCTTCCTTAACGGATACCGCCAGTGTGTTCAGTTCTTTATCATCTCATCCAAGTATGAAGAGATCAGTCGTCTAATCATCAAGGAGGCAGGTCGAGGCGTAACCTTGCTAAAGGGCGTTGGGGCTTTCTCCGGATCAGATATGAAGGTGATGATGGTTATTGCTCGTCGTGCTCAGACCGCTACGATCATGAGGATCGTCAAGGATATCGATGAGCGGGCATTCATTACAGAGGCTCCGGTCAGAGGGGTCTATGGAGAAGGCTTTGACGTCAATTATGTGAAGTCTACGAAGAAGTCGCAACAGGAAGAGGAAACACTAAGTACTCAATCGACCTCAGAAGAGACTGAAGGATAATCCAGACGTTATGTGCGAGAAGCGTAGACTCATCCTTGCGACTCATAACGAGCATAAGACACAAGAGATACGAGACCTGATTATCTCCGAGGACTTGCCCTATGAGGTGGTGTCTCTCCATGAGATCGGCGACGACCTCGAGATAGAGGAGACAGGGGAGACTCTTATGGAGAATTCTCAGCTCAAGGCTGAGACGTGTCATCGGCGGCATCACACAGATTGCTTCGCAGACGACACGGGGCTGGAGGTTACCTCTCTAGGAGGTAGACCCGGGGTCTACTCAGCTCGCTATGCAGGACCGGCGTGTCGACCGGCCGACAACATCCGTAAGCTCCTCCACGACCTGGAAGGCGTCGAGGACAGGAGTGCAGTCTTTAAGACCGTAATCACTTTGATCTTGGACGATAAAGTCCACACCTTTGAGGGTCAGGTGAGGGGGGCTATCACTGAGCAGCCCCGGGGAGAGGACGGATTTGGCTATGATCCGATCTTTCAGCCCGAGGGCTATGACTGCACCTTTGCACAGATGAGCGAGGAGGAGAAGAATCATATCAGCCATCGTGGCAGAGCGGTGGAGGCTCTGATCTGCTTCCTTAGGTCACTGCACGGATAAGGAATTATCTATGAGCGTGGGGGCATCGAGGATCAGCCTCTTTGAGGACGATCATGAGATAAAGGCGTACAGGCTGAGTGAATTGCTCGGAAGTGTGCGTCGTGCTCTCGAGGCAAGTTTCCGTGGATATTACAGGATAGTCGCAGAGGTGGCGAGCATCAACTCGAATGCCTCCTCCGGGCACGTCTACCTCGAGCTGACAGAGACGAATAAAAGCGGACGAAAAGTAGCCTCCACACGAGCCACCATGTGGTCCGGCACCGCCAGGAGCGTGATGCAGCGCTTCTGCGATGTTACGGGCGGTTACCCTCAGATAGGGATGGAGCTCCTGATGATTGTGAGCGTCACGTTTCATGAGCAGTATGGTTTTTCGCTAAATATCCAGGACATAGATCCCAATCACACACTGGGCAATCTGGAGCGCATCCGTCGGGAGACCATCCAGAAGCTGAAGGAGAATGGGATCCTGAATCTTAATAAGGAGCAGTGCACACTCCCCACACTTACCCAGAGGATAGCCGTCATCTCCTCTGAGACGGCAGCAGGGTGGGGCGACTTCCGTGATCAGATGCGGAGGAGCGCCCTTGCCGGACTCTTTCACTTCGATCTATACCCGGCTACGATGCAGGGTGCTACCACCACGAAGACAGTGATAAGTGCGCTGGATAGGATCTATAGCCATGCAGACTCCTACGATGCTGTGGTGATCCTGCGTGGTGGGGGCAGCCCGATAGACCTCTCCGCCTTTGATGACTATAGACTCTGCGAGTATATTGCCTGCTTTTGCCTGCCGGTGATTACCGCTATTGGCCATGAGCGTGACTTCTCCGTAGCGGACCATGTGGCCAACACATCGGTCAAGACACCTACGGCAGCAGCAGAGTTTTTGATCCATCGACTGGAGGAGCAGGTGAGTAGGGTGGTCGATGCTGGAGATCAGCTGAGCAGTCTGCTCCTCGATCGCTATCACCGGATGCAGCAGCTCCAGGTCGATCACCCCACGCGACTGGGGAAGGTGCTATCGACCCTCGAGCGACGGGAGAGTGATCGCATGCGACGCTCTGAGAGGAGACTGACCTATGCTATGCATGCTCACCAAGAGGCTCTCCGTGATCACGTCGAGGCCTTAGCCAAGCGATCCACCACGCTGCTTTACGACCACAGGATGCAAGTCAGCTCTCAGTCTGTCAGTCTGGAGAGCAGGAGTAAGCGTCTATCTATGATCCTGTCGAGGATCATTCCACAGGAGCAGGAGAAGTTGGATAACTACTCCAAGCTGGCAGAGCTCTACAATCCTGAGAAAATCATGCTTCGCGGGTTCCTCCCTGTCCTACAGGGAGGACGTCAGCTCACATCGATAAGTGAGGTGGACAGCGATAGTAACTTACAGATCCTGATGACCGACGGCTCCATAGAGGGCAAGGTCACCCGTATACACACTGATAAGTCTCAATAGACCCATGACCAAAGAAGAGATCAAGGAGAAAGTAGATGCGCTGACTTACGATGAGGCTATTGCCGAGACGGAGCGCGTGCTCTCACATCTGGAGGAGGGCAACCTACCGATCGATGAGGTACTTAGCCAGAGTCGTTATGCGGTAGCACTGATCACTCACTGCCGGGCAAAGATAGCGCAGGTAGGCAAGGAGGTCGATCGTATACTGGACGATCTGGACCCCAGTCCCGATAAGGAGTAACAGTCTAATATTTGAACCTGAAACTAATATCGGTATTAGTGAAGTCTATTACCGGTATTAGGCAACACTAATACCGGTAATAGTTGACGCTAATATCGGTATTAGAAACGTACGATAGTGATGTGCTGGTTACCAGGCTTGTGTGTATGGGTTTTAAAAGTACTCATGCAGGGACTTTGGCGCTGGTGGTCTTTGTTTTTCCTATGTTTCGAATCCACTTTTATTGAGTATATAATAGTGATTATGTTAAGTAAGAAGCGAGGGAGATACATGAGCTCAATAATGAAGTCAGTGGGAATGGTTAACTTTGACTCATAAGAAACAACTACAAGCTCGTAACTACCATGAGAGAATCCGATACAATAAACCCTGAGCAGAAAGTCATGCTGCCAAGCGACAAATTCGCAATCTGTATCTCCAGATCCCAGTGCAGTGGCGGAGTTACATTCGCCCATCTGCTTGGGGATAAGTTAGGTATACCTGTTTACGATGACAATATCTTCGACCTCTCTGCGAAGGATCACAATATCCGGCGCGATCTCTTTGTGAAAAATGAGGATAATACAGACTTCTCAGTCCCTATTATATACGGTGCGGAGTATGCTTCGTCAGGAGCGATGATCACCTATACGGATAACTTTTTGTCCAATAAGAACATTCACAGTATGCAGTCAGAGACAATCCTGAGGCTTGCCGCTGAGAGCTCTGCCATATTCCTGGGTCATACAGCTGACTTCGTGCTCAGAAACCACCCTAACCTACTGAAGCTCTATATCTCCGAGCCGATGGCTATTCGCATAAAGAACCTCCAAAGAGACTACGAGGGAGTCAGCGATGAGGAGGCGATGGATAGACTCCTGAAGCTGGATAAGGAAAGGCGTCAGTACTACAACTATTACACCGGCATGCGCTGGGGACGCTGTGAGACTTACGATCTGGCTCTGCAACCGTCTTTCTTTGGCATAGATTATGCAACTGATTTAGTAATGGAGATTATTCGCGCCAAGCAGTTCCCCCTCACGGGCACCTCCTTGGCAGGCGAACATTAGGTTCCAAGTCCATAACTAAGCAGTTTGTATAGATGTCAAATAAAAATAATAAGATATATGACCCAATAGTGGAGTCTTCTATTTCCGACCAGGAGGACTTCGATACCCTCTTTGATCAGCCCTCATCCGATGGAGGGGGCTCGGGAGGAGATGATGCGAGTGGCGGTCAGGAGTCTACGCAGAAGACTGAGACTCCGACCCTGGACGCCTACGGTACATGGCTCAATGAGCAGGTGAAGAGAGGGAAGCTAGATCCCGTGTATGGTCGTGAGAAGGAACTTCAGCGGATCACTCAGATACTCGCAAGGAAAAAGAAGAATAACCCCCTACTCCTGGGTGAGCCGGGTGTGGGAAAGACAGCGGTAGTCGAGGCTCTGGCACAGAGAATCGCATCCGGAAATGTCCCACCCTATCTGCTCAATAAGCGAATCGTTTCGGTGGATATGTCGTCCATTGTGGCGGGGACGATGTATAGGGGACAATTTGAGGAGCGGATGAAGAAGCTCATCCACGAGCTCAAGGCAAACCCCGATGTTATCCTCTATATGGATGAGATACATACGCTTATGGGTAGCGGCAACACCCAGGGAGGGGTCGATGCCGCGAGCATGCTCAAGCCGCCTCTTGCACGAGGAGAGATCCGCTGCATCGGTGCCACCACCCTGGAGGAGTATCGTAAGAGCATTGAGAAAGATGGTGCGATGGACCGGAGATTCCAGAAGGTTATGGTCAACGCTCCTGACGAGAAGGAGACACTCCTTATCCTAAAGAAGCTCCAGCCGATCTACGAGAAGCACCATCACGTAACCTATACAGAGAAAGCACTTGAGTCAGCTGTCTATCTGACAGAGCGCTACGTCACTGATCGGCAGTTCCCCGACAAGGCGATAGATGCTCTCGATGAAGCGGGCGCCTACTCCTTCATCAAGCATCAGAAGCCTGTGGATCTGAAGCCCTATCAGGACCAGATCGACGAGATACGGAAGCTGAAGCTTCAGTACGTCAACGAAGGGCGGTATGACCTTGCCTCTCAGGCGAGGGATAAAGAGAAGCAATATCAGGAGGATCTCAAGACGGTCAAGCGTAGCCTGGAGCGTGGTGAGATGCTCGGCGACCCTACCCTCGTGGACAGTCAGGAGGTAGAGTATGTGGTGTCTCTGGGGAGCGGCGTGCCGGTACAGTCCTTTACCGCCGGAGATCTAAAGGCACTCAGTCAGCTGGAGTCTACACTGAAGTCCAAGGTGATCGGTCAGGATCATGTGGTGCGAGATATTGCTACTGCCATCCAGCGGAATAAGGTGGGGCTCAGAGACCCGGGGAAGCCCATTGGCTCCTTCCTCTTTTTAGGATCCTCCGGTGTCGGTAAGACGTATCTCTCTAAGATGCTCGCCAAGGAGCTCTTTGGCACAGAGGATGCCATGATCCGTGTGGATATGAGTGAATTCATGGAGAAGTACTCCGTCTCTCGACTGATCGGTGCTCCTCCCGGATATGTCGGATACGACCAGGGTGGCGAGCTGACGGTGAAAGTGAAACGACGCCCCTACTCCGTGATCCTCTTCGATGAGATCGAGAAGGCTCACCCCGATGTCCAAAATCTTATGCTACAGATCCTTGATGATGGTGTGCTGACAGATAGTACAGGTGACAAGGTTAATTTTAAGAACACCATCATCATCATGACATCCAACGTCGGGACTCGCCAATTGAGCGAGTTTGGTACCGGTATAGGATTTAAGGATCAGAGCGATGGAGATGAGGCGGCTGAGCAGGTGATCCGAAAGGCTCTCAATAAGCGCTTTGCCCCTGAGTTCCTCAATCGTATCGACAAGATCGTTACCTTCAATCAACTCAAGAAGCAGGACATCCGTAAGATTACGGACCTGGAGCTGAGTAAGCTGGATAAGCGTCTGGAGAACCTCAATATCCGAGTGCAGTACTCCGATAAGGCGAGAGACTTCGTGGCTGAGAAGGGGTTTGATCCTAAGCTCGGTGCGAGACCGCTCAAGAGAGCAATTGCCCAATATATCGAGGAGATGATCACTGACGGGATCATCAGTGGCGAGGTGCAGCCGGGAGAGGATTACCTGATCGATGTGGATGGCACGGACAAGGACATTAAGCTGAAGATCATGGTCCCTGAGCCACTACTGATCTCATAAGTAATTGATACTACTCTGAGAGGGGCATTATGGCATATGAGCTGTGATGCCCCTCCCTCTTGGGACTTCGGGCGATCACTTCATCCCCACAATTGCGTATCTTTGTAGGAAGAAATCTTAGTAACCCATGGTACCATTCTCAATCGATCCAGATAAAATCATCCTCGGCATAGAGTCCTCCTGCGATGACACCTCAGCTGCTGTCCTAAGGGGGCAGATGCTCTTGTCGAACGTCATAGCGAGCCAAAAGGTCCACGAGCAATACGGTGGCGTAGTGCCCGAGCTGGCCAGCCGAGCCCACTTGCAGAACGTGGTCCCCGTCATCAGTGAGGCTATCCGGCAGGCCGGGATCACGCGAGAGGATATAGACGTGATCGCCTACACGAGAGGTCCCGGTCTCCTAGGATCCCTGCTGGTCGGGGGGGCATTCGCCAAGGGGATGAGCCAGGCGCTCGGTATCCCGATGGTAGACGTCAATCATCTGCAGGGACATGTGATGGCGCACTTCGTACAGCAGCCTAGCGAGGAGCGACCTGTCCCCCACTTCCCATTCCTCTGCCTGCTCGTATCAGGAGGCAACTCGCAGATTATTCTGGTCCATAGCCCCCTGGATATGGAGATTATCGGCAAGACCATCGATGATGCTGCCGGCGAAACATTTGACAAGTGTGCCAAAGTGATGGGACTGGGGTACCCTGGAGGACCGGTCGTGGACCGACTCGCTAAGGAGGGAGACCCAAGGGCCTTCCACTTCGCCAAGCCCAGAATAGAGGGCTATGATTACAGCTTCAGTGGGCTGAAGACCTCCTTCCTCTACACCCTAAGAGATAATCTGGAGAAGGATCCTCTCTTTATCGAGAAGAATAAGGAGGATCTGTGTGCTTCACTCCAGGAGACCGTGATCGAGCTCCTCATGGAAAAGCTTGAGCGGGCTGCTGAGGATCTCCATATCGATCAGGTGGGTGTAGCCGGCGGTGTCTCCGCCAATAGCCGCCTAAGACAGGCCTTTGTGGACTATGGCGAGCGTAGTGGTAAGGCTGTCTTTATTCCACCATTCAGCTACACGACGGATAATGCGGCGATGATTGCAATGGCCGGTGCCTGTCTCTATGCTGCAGGTCGACGTAGTGAGATGACGGACGCCCCTTACTCAAGGATCACAATCTAAGCGCCAAGTATATGGAATACGATAAGTCACTACACAAGTACTTGATGGAGCTCAGTGCTACAGCTCTGCAGGTATCCGAACTCCTGCTCTCGCTCAAGTCCCACTTGTCAGTGGCTGAGAGCTGCACCGGTGGGCTGATCGCTGCTACCTGTACCGGTATCAGCGGTGCCTCGGACTGGTTTGATACCGGAGTAACCACTTATACTCGGCACAGCAAGCAATGTGTGCTCGGGCTGAAGGATCGGGAGATCCGTGACGGGCTTGTCTCTGAGGCCACTGCTATCGCCATGTGCGAGCATGTCGCCAAGCTCTCCGGAGTCGACATCGCACTCTCCACCACTGGTGTCGCCGGACCATCGGAGAGCGAGGGGTATAAGCCATGTGCTGCATGGATTGCTGTGCATACGCCGATGGGCACTGTCTCTCGATGGCTCGAGCATGAGGATGAGGGACGAAACACCAATCGCGCATTCATCGCCCTACAGGCGCTCTCACTACTTCGCGAAGAGCTTCAGAAGTATATAGAGACCACAGTGAGATGACGCTTCAGGAGGCGCTCAAGAGGGTATTCGGATACAGCAGCTTTAGACCCAATCAGGAGGAAGCGTGCCGTAACCTTCTCCACGGTCGTGATCAGCTCGTCATACTGCCCACAGGTGGCGGCAAGTCGATATGCTATCAGTTACCGGCCATTCTCCAGGATGGATGCGCCATAGTAGTATCGCCTCTGATTGCGCTGATGCGAGACCAGATCGACTCGCTCAATCGGCATCACATCCCATCAGCCACCATCAATAGTTCTCTCTCAGACACTGTACGACGCCAGGTGCTTCTACTGCTGCTTAGAGGGAAACTGAAGCTGCTCTACCTGAGTCCGGAGACTCTGATGTCTTCAATGGGAGACTATATCCTGAGCAATGCCAAGATCTCTTTCTTCGCCATAGACGAGGCTCACTGTATCAGCCAGTGGGGCCATGACTTCAGACCCGAGTACTCGCAGCTTGGATTTCTTAAGCAAAAGTACCCTTCCCTTCCCATCATTGCACTGACGGCAACAGCCGACCCTGCCACAAGGAAGGATATTATCAACAAACTGCAGCTGACAGATCCTGTGGAGATAGTCGGGGACTTCGATAGACCTAACATCCACATCTCGGTACGGAGAGGAGTAAAGAAGAGAGAGAAGCTAAGGCAGATAGCAGACTATATCGAGGAGCAAGGCACACTCTCCAGCGGCATCATCTACTGCACAAAGCGCAAGGATACTGAGATGCTCTCCGAGTATCTCAATAGTCAAAACATACACGCCCTGCCCTACCACGCCAATATGTCCCCCGAGGACAGACTGGTGGTCCATCGTGCCTTCCTGTCTGGAAATGTGCAGGTGGTCTGTGCTACCGTAGCCTTCGGGATGGGGATCGACAAGCCTGATGTGAGATGGGTTATACACTACAGTATGCCGATGAATATCGAGCAGTACTATCAGGAGATAGGACGAGTCGGCCGTGATGGTCAACCGGCAGAAGCCCTGATGTACTACTCCTATGGAGATCTAAAGGTACTCGAACTACTCATCAAGAACACCCCAAACGAGGATCTCAATAAGGCTAAAATGGACTATATGAAGCGCTTCTGCGAAGCAACAGTCTGCCGACGGAAGATCTTATTAGCCTACTTCGGACAGGAGACTGCAGAGGCGTGCGGTAATTGCGACCTCTGCTTGCTGCCACCGGAAGCCACCTTTGACGGTACGATCCATGCTCAGAAGGTGATGAGCACCATCGTAAGGGCACAGGAGACAGTGACGGTGGAGGATGTGGCAAACATTCTGATAGGATCTCAGCAGAGAGAGCTCTGGAGCAGAGGGCTCAATAGACTGACCACCTTTGGGATCGGTAGGGATGAGACCTGGGTGGCATGGAGGGAGTATGTCTACCAGATGGCTCAGAATGGTCTCATCGCCATAGACTACAGCAATGGCTGTCGCCTTACGGTGACCAAGCTGGGCTGGGAAGTGTTAAGGGGAGAGATGTCCCTGACACTAACCAAATTCACCCCATATCGCAAGAAAGCGTGACACCACTCACTGAGAGCGTTCGTGCCTCCAGATGCTACCGGTCTAAACCTCCTTGCATTTGGTCTGTAAGCTATGAACTACAAATGAATGGCTATCAGCAGGAAGTAGTCTACCAAATCTAATACCGGTAATAGACAACACTAATACCGATATTAGTCTCAACTATTACCGGTAATAGTAATCACTATTATCGGTAATAGTCTGAGGTCATCTAGCTACGCTATCTCTGAAAAAGCACACAGATTAATTGCTTGTGTAAAACCGATCTGGGAAAAAGGGGAATAAATCGTACCTTTGCGGCATCACGTGGAGAGATTTGTGTCTGCTTGCAACCACGCTAAAACAATGCTAAAGGGCACTCTTGAGTCAATGAACAATGATCGGAGCTTCTTGCTCACGGATCGTGGAGTCTGACCGAGAGAGGCTTTGAGCGTTGCATGCTTTTAGGATAAGGGTCTCTTCTCGGTTTATAGACATTGTACACTTCATCTACTTAGGTTCATTGATATATGAAAACTTCTGATACCTACCTCTTTAGCTCCGAGTCTGTGAGCGATGGACACCCTGATAAGGTGGCCGACCAGATCTCTGATGCCCTCCTGGACAACTTCCTTGCTCAGGATCCCAAGAGCAAGGTGGCATGTGAGACGTTAGTGACTGCCGGTCAGGTACTTATTGCTGGAGAGATCACCTCTGACGCTTACGTCGACCTGCAGTCTGTCGTGCGAGGAGTGATCGCTGACGTCGGTTACACCAAGGGCGAGTATGGCTTCGATGCGCAGTCGGTCGGTATCCTCAGCGCCATCCACGAGCAGAGTCCTGACATCCATATGGGTGTCGTGCGTGAGTCGGACGAGGACCAGGGCGCAGGAGATCAGGGGATTATGTTTGGCTACGCCTCATGTGAGAGCGACAACTACATGCCGCTCCCGATCGAGCTGTCTCACTCGATGTTGCAGATCCTATCCCAGATCCGCAAGGAGGAGCCGGACCTTATGCCCTACCTTCGTCCTGATGCTAAGGGACAGGTGACACTGGAGTATAATATGGACCGCACACCTAAGCGCGTCAATACCATCGTCCTCAGCACACAGCATGATGACTTCGTAAAGCCGCATGATGGGATGAGCCAGGCACAAGCTGACCGACTGATGCAGGAGAAGATCTCAGAGGATGTCCGACGTATTGTGATCCCGAGGCTGATCGAGAAGTACAGCTCTAAGGTCCAGAACCTCCTCGATGATCAGGTCAGGTATCTGATCAATCCTACCGGGCGCTTTGTCCTCGGTGGTCCAGCCGGGGATACCGGTCTGACCGGACGTAAGATCATCGTAGATACCTATGGCGGCCGGGCTGCTCATGGTGGTGGTGCCTTCAGCGGTAAGGATCCGAGTAAGGTGGATCGCTCCGCTACCTATGCTGCTCGTTATCTCGCCAAGAACCTGGTTGCCGCCGGTGTGAGCGATGAGATCAAGATCCAGGTCGCCTACGCCATCGGTCAGGCAGATCCGGTGAGCATCTATGTGGATACCTACGGCAGGAGCAGAGTACGTGAGACTGATGGCGAGATCGCCTCGATGCTGTCCTCTCTCTTCGACCTCAGACCCTATCACATCATCAAGTCACTTCACCTGGAGGCGCCGATCTACAGGGAGAGCTCTGCCTACGGGCATATCGGCCGCACACCTCGAGTGGCGACGAAGTCCTTTACGGATGGGAATGGTCGGACGCTCACTAAGGAGGTGGAGCTCTTTGCCTGGGAAAAAACGGATCTCGTCGATAAGGTCAGGGGTGCTTTCCACTTCTGATACTCGCCAGAAGAATAACTTATGTCCGTCTTCCGGATGAAAGGCTTCGAGCTCGAGCAGGGCGAAGCAGCCATGAAGGTGGGTACCGACGGCACAGTGCTGGGTGCATACACTATTGAGTGGCTGCTGAAGAGGCATATCCAGCCTCGGCTGATCCTCGATGTAGGCACAGGGACGGGAGTCATCGCCCTCATGCTGTCTCAGAAGTTTTCCTCCGCAGTGGTTTATGCTATCGAGATCGATCATGGGGCAGCAGAGACTGCAAGGCGCAATTTCTCCCACTCTCCTTTCTCATCCCGGCTTCAGCTTATCGAGGGGGACTATGGCTTAGTTAGAGCGGAGGACCTGACCGACAGGTACGACCTGATCGTCAGTAACCCACCCTACCACAATGGGAGCTACCTCCCCGGGGATGAGCGGCGGCAGATCGCCCGACACAGCGGGACATTGCCCCCGGAGGTATTCTTTGGGGTCTCCTCAGAGCTGCTGTCGCCGAGGGGGTACATCGCAGTGGTTTTACCATCGAGCCAGCTACCCCTTTACGATCACGCAGCATCATCTTTCGGGCTGGAGATGATTCACCGTTGTCTCATCCAGACCGTGGCAGGCAAGGCTTGCAAGCGTGTCATCGGACTATGGACTCGAGGAGAGGAGAGCGACTGCACAGAGGAGCAGCTGACGATTTCCTCAAGTGAGGGCTACAGCGCCCGATATGCGGATCTGATGCGAGACTTTCTGACGATATTTTGATTGCGGAGGTGGCATAAGCACATACTTTATGGTAAATTTGTTTTTTAATCTTAGGAACGTAGATCATGAAGTCAATAGAGGTGGATGGGCTGACATTTAAGCCCTATCTGTCACAGGAGGAGCTGCACCCTCACATAGCGAGAGTTGCTAAGGAGATCATCGCGGACGTGGGAGACAGAGATCCGCTCTTTGTCTGTATCCTCAACGGAGCATTTATGTTTGGCTCTGACATTGCTCATCTGCTGGACAAGCCCTATGAGATGGCCTTTGCGAAGTATAGCTCCTACTCGGGTATGCACTCCACGGGCCGGCTCACGGAGGTGATGGCTCCTCAGATCGATGTTAAGGGACGCGTCGTGGTGGTGCTGGAGGATCTCGTGGACACCGGGTTTACCCTGACACAGATTAAGAAACTCTACCTCTCCCGAGGTGCCGAGGAGGTGCGTATAGCTGTCATGCTCGATAAGCCCAATGCACACAAGGATGCATCTCTCGAGCTGGACTATGTGGGGAAGGAGATCCCGGATGACTTTATCGTGGGTCACGGACTGGACTACAATGGCTTCGGACGGATGCTCAATGACATTTTCGTGGTCGACGAGGAGTCCCTCCGTAAGAAGAATCAATCACTCAATATATAATCATGCTTAATATCATCATATTCGGGGCTCCCGGCTCCGGCAAGGGTACTCAGAGTGCACACATCAAGGAGCACTACAACCTCAATCACATCTCCACAGGGGATCTCCTGCGTGCAGAGATCAGGAAGGGAACTCCCCTGGGGAAGAAGGTGGAGGGGCTCATCAGCGAGGGACACCTCGTACCTGATGAGACCATCGTGAGTATCATGGAGGGGCATATCAAGGATCCCGGCGAGTATGCCGGCATCATATTCGATGGCTTCCCGCGCACGGTAGCCCAGGCTGAGGCGCTGGACTCGATGCTGAGTACTCATGGCGAGAGCGTGACTCTTCTGCTGGAGCTACAGGTAGGTGAGGAGGAGCTCATCAGCCGCATCCTGGAGCGTGGAAAGGTCTCCGGTCGAGCTGATGACAACGAGGAGTCGGCTCGTGAGCGACTCAAGGTCTACCACAACGAGACTGAGCCGGTCCGCAACTTCTACTCCAAGCAAGGCAAGTACGTTGCTGTAGAGGGCGAGGGCAGTATCGATGAGATTACAGAGCGGATCATCAAGGCTATCGATAACTTCGTAGCCTGATACCGTCATCTAGTAGATTCTCTCACGCATCAGGAAAAAGTTCCCTCTGAAGAAATAAGTGCCATGGCTGAGTCAGGATTTGTCGATTACGTAAAGATCTATTGCCGGAGCGGCAAGGGAGGACAGGGATGTGTCCACTTCTACAGATCCAAGCGGAGTCCTAAGGGAGGACCTGACGGAGGTGATGGCGGTCGCGGAGGTGATGTCTACCTAAGGGGTGATCGGAACTACTGGACCCTCCTTCACCTTCGCTACAATCGCCATATCTTTGCCGGAAATGGCAAGAGCGGTGGTGAGAACAATCGCACCGGAGCCGATGGAGAGGACATTTACATCGACGTCCCGCTCGGGACCGCCTGCTACGATGCCGACACGGGAGACTACATCACCGAGGTGCGAGAGCATGGAGAGGTGATCAAGATCCTGAAGGGAGGTCGTGGGGGACAGGGAAACACCCGCTTTGCCACCTCGACCAATCAGGCACCCCGCTTCGCTCAGCCCGGAGAAGCGCGCGAGGAGCGGGAGGTGATACTCCAGCTAAAGTTACTGGCCGATGTGGGACTGGTAGGCTTCCCCAACGCAGGGAAGTCGACCCTCCTATCTGCCATCACCACCTCTAAGCCCAAGGTGGCGAACTACCCCTTTACGACACTGGTACCCAACCTCGGCATCGTGAAGTACCGCGATGGTCGCTCCTTCGTTATGGCAGACATCCCCGGGATCATCGAGGGTGCTGCTGAGGGCAAAGGGCTGGGGCTTCGCTTCCTCCGTCATATCGAGCGCAATGCCGCCCTACTCTTTCTCATTCCCTCCAATGCCGACAACATCTCAGAGGAGTACGAGATACTATTGGGCGAGCTAGAGAAGTACAACCCCTCGCTGCTGGATAAGAATAGGGTCCTGGGCATCTCAAAGTCCGACCTCGTCGATGAGGATCTCGAGGAAATGATTCGCGAGACTCTCCCAGAGGGGGTGCCGGTCTGCTTCTTCTCCTCGGTAACCGGACAGGGTGTGGCAGAGCTCAAGGATCTGATCTGGAAGAGCATTACCGTCAATAACTTTGAGGCGGTCTCTCCCCTGGTCGAGCAGAATCTCAATCGTACCCTGCAAGGGGTCGAACTCGATGAGAGCGAGGATGATGCTGAGGAGTCCTCCGACACTGACGAGGAGTCCGCGGAGACCGATGCCGGAGGTAGGATGCATGACGAGGATCCCTACTGATCCTATGACCCAACGACAGCGACAGAACGATAGATAAGAATACAGACATGACTGATACTACTCCATCACAGGTAAGAGTACGATTTGCTCCCAGCCCTACCGGACCACTTCATATCGGTGGTGTGCGCACCGCTCTTTATAATTACCTCTTTGCCAAAAATCAGGGCGGAAAGTTGCTTCTGAGGATTGAGGATACCGACTCTCGTCGGTTTGTCCCCGGAGCAGAGGAATACATCATTGAGTCCCTCAAGTGGCTTGGCATCCATATCGACGAGGGTGTAGGTGTGGGAGGTGAGTATGGTCCCTACCGCCAGAGCGAGCGCAGGGACATCTACCGCAAGTATGTCCGTGAGCTGCTGGATAGTGGTCAGGCCTATAAGGCGTACGACACCCCTGAGGAGCTGGAGAAGGCTCGTGAGAGTACCAAGAACTTTCAGTACGATGCATCCACCCGTATGGGTATGCGCAACTCGCTCGCACTGACTGAGAGCGAGTGCGAGGAGCTGGAGCAAGCTGGCGTGCCCTACGTTGTGCGACTTCGGATAGAGCCGGGAGAGGCGATCAGCTTTACCGATATGGTACGCGGTGAGGTGACCATCAACTCCTCGGAGCTTGACGACAAGGTGCTCTACAAGCAGAGCGATGACCTCCCCACCTACCATCTGGCCAACGTAGTAGATGATCATCTGATGAAGATCTCTCACGTCATCCGCGGAGAGGAGTGGGTCACATCCACACCCCTCCATGTCTTGCTATATCGTGCCTTTGGCTGGGAGAATGAGATGCCTCGATTTGCCCACCTACCCCTTTTACTTAAGCCCGAGGGTAGTGGCAAGCTTAGCAAGAGAGATGGGGACAAGTTTGGCTTCCCGGTCTTCCCCCTTCGCTGGGAGTCACCTGAGGACGGAGCTGTGAGCCCGGGCTATCGCGAGAGCGGCTACCTGCCTGAGGCGGTGGTTAATTTTCTTGCTCTCCTGGGGTGGAATCCAGGTGATGATATTGAGCTTATGCCGATGAATGTCCTCATCCGTCGGTTTGACCTCAGCAGTGTCAATAAGAGTGGTGCCCGCTTCGACTACGAGAAGGGAAAGTGGTTCAATCAGCAGTACATCCGTATCTGCGACCTCGACCGCTTAGCCGACCTCTGTAAGCCTTACCTTGAGCAGGCGGGCATCACTTGCGACCACCACAAGCTGGTCTGTGCCCTTGAGCTGACACGTGAGCGACTGACCCGCCTCCCCGATGTCGTCGAGCAGACAGGCTACCTCCTCCAGGCGCCGACTGACTTTGATGAGAAATCGGTGAAGAAGCGGTGGAAGGAGGATAGCGCCAAGCAACTTACTGAGTACCTCGAGTATATCGACACCTTCCCGAGGCCTCTCGATGTGAAGCTACTCGACGAGAAGACTCACGACTGGCTGGAGGAGAAAGGCTATAAGATAGGAGTGGTGATGAACGCCCTCAGAGTAGCACTCGTAGGGAAGGCGATAGGGCTCTACATCTACGACATCATTGACTTCATTGGTGTCAAGGAGACGAAGCAAAGGGTTCAGTACGCCATTGAGCGACTGGGCTGATACCTATATCAAGAAAAAAGCAGGACGTAAAGCTTAATGCTTTGCGTCCTGCTTTTTTTCTCACCGTTTCTCGTACTTGAAGCGCTTGTGACTCCAGAGATAATAGGCCGGCTCTCTCCTAATCATCTCCTCTAATAGTACGTAAAACTGCTGCGTGAGTGTGAAGCCCCCCTGGTCGTCCTCCTTGTCATAGGGCATAGGGATGACCCTCACCCTCCAGTAGCCTCTCCGCTCGCGATGCATATCAAGGAAGTAAGCAGTCAGATTCAGTCTCCTTGTGATCTTTTCCGCCCCTACATGTGTAGGCACCTGCCGACCAAAGAAGTCAATGTAATGATGAAGTTTGTCTGCAGAGGGAGACTGGTCAGCCACATACCCTACCCCGAATGGCTTTCCTGACTGTCTTGCTGAGAGCACATACCGGAGCGTGTCTCTCATCTCAACCGACTTACTGCCGTGAGCCTGACGATTGGCAAGGATGATCTGGTCAGAGACCGGGTCGTGGAGCTGAGAGTAGATCTGTGCACAAGTGACCCCGGGAAGCCAGAGAGCGATGGAGGGGATCCACTCCCACTGACCATAGTGACCGATATAGAGGGTAAAATTGCGTCCAACTGCGGTATCCTCCAGGATTTGCTCAATGCCCTCAAAGGTGATGTGCTCCTTCATCTCCTTCTCCGACCAAGTCATCATCTTCGGTGCCTCGAGTATCAGATCGCAGAAATAGCTGTAGAAGTCTTTCGCTATCTTTTGCCTCTCTTGCCGAGTAAGCTCCGGGAAGGCGATCTCAAGATTGTGGTCTACCACCTCTCTACGATACCGTGCCACATCCCTGACCACCCAGGCCAAGAAATCAGACAGACGATAGAGCCGCCGGAGGGGGATCCTACCGAGCCGGCGCCAGAGTCTAAGTACCCACTTAATCTTCTTTTCCTCTGTCATAACTCACTGGAGCATATCGTCTACAAAAACTGCCGTTGCCATCCACTTGACTGGTGCATACCATGCACTTCCGACAAAGGAGCCGACGGGGATTTTCAGTAGTAACGTATTCCACCCCTTTCGCAGAGTTACTCGTGTCGGAGGTCTCATCGTATAATTCTCGTCCCAGAACGGGATCTCAGGGTCGCCCTTCTGCCCCGAGTGAGCCCATAGGGGAGGAGCAATAGTCTCTCCATTAAGCCATATATGGGCATCGGTATTGCTCCACTTGCCCTTGGGGAAAGCATCCGCCCACTGCGACCTCGAGTAATCGTAAAAGCCTATCCATAGCCTCGACTCTCGCTCCTCTTCACTCCAGACCCGCCGATAAGCATAAACTGTCTGATTGGGGGCGGGATCGGTCCATAGCCCCTTGATCTGCGGGTCCCAGAAATGCCTTAGTATGAGTGTGCCTCCTATAAAGGTCGTGTCGGGTGTCAGGCTCTCCAGTTCCCCTGTGGATAGTGACTCAATGGGGAAAGCCATGGCCGTCTTGCCGCCATTGGGATAGGGACCAAATATGCTCCAGCGGATCTCAGATTGGGGTATGTAAGGGAAAGGAAGCCCTTGCATATATCTCTTACCATAGATACAGAGCCGCCGCTCAAAGTCTCTAAAGCACTCGAAGTCTCTATCCTGACTAAGACTGACGAAGTTGTCTACATATCCGCCTCCTCCCCAGCCTTTTTCTGCAAAGGCAACAAGCGAGGGATAGGTCGGATTATGGACATGATTAAGATCGCCATAGAGCAGATTCCGATCATTCCATAAGCACAGTTCCCCACCAAGTAAGTGCTCATCATTATTGTCGGAGTCACTGTCCAGGATGCTGTGATAGAAGATCGAGACAACACTCTCCAGCGGATCCATATGATTGATGTAGAGGTTTCGAGAGTCTATCTTTGCAACCTTGGAATTATCGATCTCTGACTTCTCTGCAGCGCTCCAGAGCTGACGGATCACAGTCTCGGGATAATTACCGCCGGGGCTCCAGCCGATCGCCTTCACCCCCTTCGCTTCTATAAATGAGACCACAGCAGGTACAAAGTCCCGATTGTGTATCTTCACTTCGTCCGCACCTATATGCAGATAAGGACAGTTGACGTGTGAGAGAAACTCGTCCAGCAACTCCAGCACGATCGCCTGCCCCTTCTCGCTCTGCATGGAGCAGCCCATTGCCCTCTCAAATGCAGCAGAGTGGCCCGGCATATCTATTTCAGGGAGGAATAGGATAAACCGTTCCTCGCAATACCGGCGAAGTTCCTCAAGCTCTTCATAACGGTAGAATAACCCCTTGTCTCTCGTCATCGTAGACGGGTTATTGAGCTCGGGATACAGCCGACTCTCGAGGCGCCACGCCACATCCTCGGTGGCGTGGAAGTGGAAGACATTAAGCTTCAGGCCGGCCATGGCATCGATCTGCTGCTTCAGCAGCACCACCGACTGATAGTTGCGCCCCACATCCGCCAGAAATCCCCGCCAGCGAAAGGCTGGTGCATCCTCCACCAGTCCACAGGGAATGCCGGAGTCGGAGACCAATTGTCTCAGCGTCTGTATCCCATTGTACACTCCCCTTATCGACCTCCCCTCGATAAGGACCTCTGATGGGGAAACAAGGACACGGTATGCCTCAACACTGGGGCTAAAAGAGAGTGTATCCGTACAGCGGAGGGATAGGGTCACCTCATCATGCCCTGCTCGGCGTGGAAAAGCTCGGTCTAATGCAGGCGTAAGAGTGGAAAGACTGTCGCTCGACAGCCGTGGAATGAGGGCGAAGTCGGAGGGAATCGCCCCTCGATGTTGCTCCGCAAGAAGTGGACGAGGGATGATATCCTTATATCGTGACTCCTGAGCAAAAACAGAACTAACGGATGCCAGAGCCAGACATAGAAGTAGGAAAGGTTTATTCATCTTAGTAGCCGATAATTAAGTCTCTTCCGCAGACCATGGCAGGGTAGCGTTTCAGCACCGCCGCCGGCAGGTCCTTACGGATCTGCTGTCCCACACCAAGCGATAGATCGTATACGGCACCGCACTTGTCGCAGGTGGCAGACATTAGTGTCTCCATTGCCGGGACATAATCCGGTCTTACCACCCCCGCCGTGGGATAGCAGAGGGGACACTGAGCATCATAGGCCACATAGCCACCACCCTCCACCTCACCCGGAAGTCCATGGCATACGAGCAGTCCCCCCACCCCGAGCAGATCACTCTGATGTCGAGGGCTAAGGATAAGGATCGCAGTCTGAGGGGAGGCAATTGACCTCCCTTCTGAGGACATGAGATCAATGGTGTAGGACACCGGAAGGTCCGGTAGTGTATCCTGTATGGGCGTGTCGGTGCCGAAGTGTCTGCAAGAGAGGACGGTCACAGCCAGCACCAGCACTGTGACCATTTGAGGGAGTGGGTAGAGTACTTCTGACTTACTTCTTGCCAAGGAAGCGATCCACGTCCAGGAGTTCGAGACTATCAGCCATCTTATCCAGCATAGGCTGCAGCTTAGTCTTCACCATACCGGCGACGAAGGAGGGTGCCTCTACTTCGACAGACACCTGAGTCTTGGTATTGTCGCCATCGGGCTGAAAATTGAGCACCAGCTCCACCGGAACCGGAGATCCCTCTGCCTTGTAGCTGACAAGAGAGGGTTTCTCTATGCGGTTGCGACGAAGGGTAATGTCACCGACAAAGGGGAGCTTGGCAGCGATGCTATCATCAGATACGGAGACATCCTTAAACATCGGCTTATCGCCCACCTTGCTCAGGAAGTGACGTGCCGACTCCGGCTCTCCCGCTAGATCAAATACCGTCTCTATATCCTTCTTAATGGTAAACGGTCTGCTATTGATTACCTGCATATCTATCGTCTATTCTATGTCCATTATTTACCCCAGTTAGCCGGATCCTTCCGCCACTCCTTGAGGGTCTCCACTTGGTCGCTATGGATAAATCCTCTCCTCTCCGCCTCTGCAACCACGTGATCATAGTCGCTGAGGGTGTACATCGGTATGGAAGCCTCAGCAAAGGCATCCTCAGCGACGGCAAAGCCATGAGAGTAAGTAGCGACCAGTCCGAGCACCTCATAACCGGCTGCCTGCAATGCCCTCGCTGCTGCGAGACTGCTACCACCGGTGGAGATAAGGTCCTCGATGACCACCACCTTGGCATTCTTATCTATGGAGCCCTCGATCTGATTTTGCATCCCATGATCCTTAGCCTTTGCGCGGATATAGGAGAGGGGCAGATGCATGCGGTCGGCGACAAGAGTTGCCTGAGGGATACCACCCGTGGCGACACCGGAGACTGCTGTGACCTGAGGGAATTTATCCTTGATCAGATCCACCAGCGCATCAGCGATCTGTGTACGGATCTCCGTCGACGAGAGCGTGACTCTATTATCGCAGTAGATGGGACTATGCCAGCCCGAGGCCCATGTGTAGGGATGTTCAGGGTTAAGTGACACTGCATGAGCGTCCAGCAGGAGCTTAGCAATCTTCTCAGCTACGGTTATGGAGGTAAACATATGGTGTTATTTCGTGAGTTATATTATCCAGCACCCAAAGGTAACTCATTTTTCTCTACCTGCCGACCTGATTTTCACTGCTTGCGATGCTATAATCTTATTCTGAGAAATTGTTCTGTAACACAGCATTTATTCCGTAAATAGAATAATCGACAAATACATTTGCTACTTAAATGTATTTTCGTACATTTGTCACACTGTTCAAATAAACATTATGAGACAAAAGAGCTACATATCCCTCTGCAGCATGCTGCCGCAGATGATGATGCGAATGTACAGCGTACACTCGTCGGCTCTATCGTGTCCACACTTGATCTCATAACTATTTCGGAAGACAACATTCATGCACACGAAGCGAAACCGACGAGCCAGAAGCTCAGATTGGTTTCGCTTCACTTTTATCATCACATACACTACACCCTACCATTATGTCACACTCTTCTCAGCCTAAGTACTCTCCTGAGACCATTGCACTCCACTATGGCTACGATCCTCTTGCTACCGGTCACCATGCGGTGTCCGTTCCGCTGGTAGCCTCGACCGCATACGCCTTCGCCGACTCACAGGAGGCGATCGACATCTTTGCACTCCGCAAGGAGGGCTTCCTCTACTCCCGACTCGGCAGCCCCACAGTGGATGTCCTTGAGAAGCGACTCGCCGCATATGAGGACGGAGTCGGTGCTTTGGTTACCGCGACAGGACAGAGCGCCCACAGCACACTCTTCCTCACTCTGCTCCGGTCTGGGGACCACGTCGTTGCCTCCAATAGCATCTACGGCGGGACCTTCAATCTCCTCGAGTCGACCTTACCCCGCTTCGGCATCACCACTACCTTTGTAGACATCAATAATGCAGAAGAAGTGGAGGCTGCCATCACCGACAAGACCAAGCTGGTCTTCTGCGAGACGCTCAGCAACCCACGGCTCACCATCACCAATATCCCCGAGGTATCCGAGATAGCTCATCGCCACGGTCTGCCTCTCGTGGCAGACATTACCCTCACCGAGGGGATCAGCCATGCCATTAGTGAGGGCGCCGACGTCCTCACATCTGCTCTCACCAAGATTGTCTGCGGCAACGGCACGACCCTTGGAGGGGCGATTATCGACTCCGGTCGGTACGACTGGGGTGGAGGGCGCTTCCCCGAGCTCTCAGAGCCCTGCCCCACATACAACAACATCTCCTTTACGGAAACCTTCGGAGCCCAGGTACTCATCACGGCACTCCGCGCTATCGGTCTGCGGGACCTCGGGACGGGGCTCAGCCCCCTTAATGCCTACGAGATGATCAAGGGGCTGGAGACGCTCGACCTGAGGGCGCACGCCATTAGTGACCGTACCCGTGAGCTGGCTGAGTGGCTGGAAGCAAATCCAAAGGTCGCCTGGGTTCGCTACCCCACCCTTCCCTCTCACGATCAGAGCGACCTCTGCCGGACTTTGCTCGGAGGCTTTGGCGGTGGGATTCTCACCTTTGCACCCAAGGGTGGTTATCATGCGGCTCGTAAGGTAACTGAGAGCACCCGGCTCTTTACCCTCGTTGCTAATCTCGGTGACAGCAAGTCCCTCATTACCCATCCCGCCGGCACCACCCACAGCCAGATGACCGAAGAGGAGCTCCGCCAGGCCGGTATCTCAGATGATCTCATACGTCTCTCTATCGGTCTAGAGAGCATCGAGGACCTGAAGGCAGATCTCCAATACGCACTCGACCAGTCATGCTCGGACAAGTAACACTCTCGGACTTCACCAACTGGCGGGGAGAGAGTATCCCCTCACTCACCCTCACCTACCAGGTGGCAGGTCCCGCACTCGGTACCGCTCCGATTGTCCTCGTCTGTCACGCCCTCACCGGCAACTCTGCCGTCGCCGGTCCTGACGGTTGGTGGGCAAAGCTCATCGGTCCGGGGCAGACGATCGACACGACCCGCTACACCACCCTCTCGATCGACATCCCGGGGAATGAGTATGCCGGCTCTGCGCCACTGGACGACCCATCCCTGCTCAGTGTCAGGGATGTGGCGAGGCTCTGGCTGCTCGTGCTGAGGGAGCTCCGTGTCGATCACCTCTACGCCCTCATCGGGCCCAGTCTCGGTGGAGGCATTGCCTGGCAGATTGCCGCCCTCGAGCCGACGCGGGCGGAGCACCTCTTCCCCATAGCCACCGACTACAAGGCCTCGGACTGGCTCCTTGCCCAGACTGAGGTACAGAGACTGATACTGGATCACTCCGACCGCCCGATCCACGACGCGCGGGTCCACGCCATGCTCACCTACCGCACGCCGAAGTCTCTTATAGGTCGCTTTGAGGGGAAAACAACCGACAGCGGGCTACCAAAAGTACTTGACTGGCTTGACCACCACGGTCGCACGCTGGAGGGACGCTTCAGCCTAAGCGCCTACCGGGTGATGACCTTCCTTACGTCCACGATCCACGCGGCGGAGAGTGAGAAAGAGCTGACACGGATCGCCTCCGACATCCACCTTGTTGCCATTGACAGCGACCGCCTCTTCCCCTACTTCATCGCCCGTGAGACCATTGAGCGACTCAGGTGCTCCGGCAAAGAGCGTGCGGAGCTCCACACCATTGTCTCCGACCATGGTCACGACGCTTTCCTCATCGAGTATGACCAGCTCTGCAGGATCATGAGTCCCTTCTTTCCTTAAACCATAAGACAATTGTATATATGCGTGTGCTTAAGTTTGGGGGCAAGTCCCTCGCTAATGGAGAGCCCCTCCGTCTCTCCCTCCGGATCATCCAAGACGTTGTCGCAAGTGACGATACCCCACCCTTAGTGGTCGTTTCCGCACGTGGCAAGACGACAGACCGACTCCTCGAGTTGGCTCACCTCGCCGAGGCCGGGGAGCCCTGGCGGGAGAGCTACCGACAGCTCCTCTCCGACCAGGGGGAGGGAACGGAAGGACTGTCAGATCGACTTACCCGACTCCTCGAGGGAATAGAGCTTCTACGAGAGTGCAGTGTTAAGACGCTGGATGAGGTGCTCTCCTTTGGCGAGCTCTTCTCCGCCCACCACATCGCCAGGCTCCTGCCCCACACCCTACCAATCGATGCCGGCGACCTCATCGTCACCGACAGCTCCTACGGAGAGGCGAGTGTAGATCTCAAGGAGTCGGAGGAAAAGACACTCAGCTACTTCGCTCACCTCCCTGCCGGCACACTCCCTATCGTGACCGGCTTCATCGCCCGAAGCGAGGACGGAACGCGAACCACCCTCGGAAGAAACGGAAGCAACTACACTGCGGCCCTCCTTGCCAACTTCCTTGACGCCACGCAGCTCGACAACTACAGCAATATCGACGGTATCTACTCCGCCCACCCGGGTATCGTCCTGTCGGCGCACAAGATCCCCGAGCTCTCCTACACCGAGGCGGCCGAGCTCTCCCAGCTTGGGGCTGAGATCCTTCACTACAAGACGATCGATCCACTTGCTGCCAAGCAGATCCCCCTCCGTATACTCGACTCCTTCAGCCCCGAGGGATGTCGCCAGGAGGGGACACTCGTCCATCTTCTCCCCTCCTCTCAGCAGGCAAGAGCCATCGCCGCCCTCTCCGGCAAGGCGCTGATCCACTTCGAGCGGCACGAGATGAAGGGGCTACCCGGTTTCGACGCCAGGATCTTCTCCGTCCTTCGGGACGAGGGGATCAGCACCGGGATCATCTCCCAGGGATCGACGGAGCGCGGTGTCGGTTTCGTCGTGGCGGAGAGCGAGGCTGACCACGCCGTGGCAGCACTGAGGCGTGAGTTTGACCGAGACATACACCGTCCCACGATTGAGGCAACGAAGGGACTCTCCGTCATTGCCCTTATCGGGGTAAGCCTCTCCGGCTTCGATCACCCCTACTCTGCCCTGATCCGAAACGGCATCACGCCCCTACTGGTCAATAACGCCGTCACCGGCGACACGCTCTTCCTCCTCGTGCGTGACGAAGAGGTACCGAAGGCGCTCAATGTGATCCACGGGGAAATGTTTGCCCACGCTAAGCGGATCCATGTCGCCTGTATCGGTCATGGCACAGTGGGTGGTGCCTTCCTCGATCGAGTGACTGAGGAGCATGCGCGGATCCTCTCCGACAAGGCGGTCGACCTCCGCCTCTTTGCCATCGCCAGCAGTCGTCAGCTGCTCCTCGACCAAGAGGGCATCGGTACCGACTGGAGGGAGCGAAAAGCAGCCGCCCCCGCTTCCGAGGACCCGATCCGCGAGATCATCCGCTATGCGGAGGAGAATTACCTTGAGAATGTTGTCGTCATCGACAACACCGCCTCGCCTGCCATCGCCGACCGCTACTGCGAGCTCGCCGAGCAGGGCTACGACCTCGTCTCATCCAATAAGATCTTCAATACCGGTCCCTACTCTGACTACCTCCGACTCCGTGAGATCTTGCGGGAGCATCGTCGAACCTATAGGTATGAGACCAATGTGGGAGCCGGACTGCCCCTGATCGACAACCTCAGGCTCCTCCACCTCTCCGGAGATCGCATCACCCGTATCAGGGGGCTCTTCAGCGGCACGCTCGGGTATATCCTCTCCTCCCTCGGCGACCGCACCTCTTACGCTGAGGCGATCCGCTCCGCCGCCTGTCTCGGCTACTCAGAGCCGGATCCAAGGCAGGATCTCAATGGTCTCGACGTGGCGCGGAAGCTCCTCATCCTTGCCCGCGAGGTGGGCATATCGGCAGAGATGTCGGACATAGAGGTGGAGGACTTAGTCCCCGAGACCATCAGGGACTGCTCGGCTGAGCACTTCATGGAGCGACTGGATGAGGCTCAGTCCCACTTCGAGAGCCTATCTAAGACCTCGCACGGGGAGGTGCTGAGATATGTCGGGGAGCTGACCATCGGGGACGGCACCGATGCCGCCCGGCTCTCCTGCGGTCTCAGAAGTCTTCCCGCCGATAGCGCCCTCGGCTCAGTCAGTGGCGCGGACTCCTGCTTCGAGATATACACCGAGAGCTATGGAGACCTCCCCTTTGTCATCCGAGGGGCTGGAGCAGGCGCGGAAGTGACTGCGCTCGGCGTCTTTGGTGACCTCCTGAGGATCGCTGACCGTGGTGAACTCTCCTGACAAATTGCCGCTCTAAGTGAAGTATCGCTAATCACATAAAAATCAATCAATTACGACTGTAGAAAATACCCGCATAACAGATACAAAAAAACACCCACACATCAGTCTGGTAATCAGTAGGTAATGAGTAGCCCCTTCTAATACCGGTATTAGCATCCACTATTACCGGTATTAGTGTCGACTAATACCGACTATAGTAATCACTAATACCGGTATTAGTCTGGAGGGATATAGTCCCAATAGCATTTGCTCCAGAGGCTGAGTAAATTCTTTTTTCATTAGTATCTTTGTGAGAGAGAAACGAATGACTCCGCAAGTGGGAGGGAGCGGGGTCATATTACTATGTGAGTTATTGCAGAAATGAAAACGGTTAATGAAATCCGTCAGATGTACCTTGACTTCTTTGCAGAGCGAGGACATCATATTGTTCCCTCCGCTCCTATGGTTCTGCAGGGGGATCCGACCCTAATGTTTACCAATGCGGGGATGAATCAATTCAAGGACATTATCCTGGGGAATGCTCCGAGGAAGTACCCGCGGGTAACCGACTCTCAGAAGTGCCTGCGCGTGAGCGGTAAGCACAATGACCTCTCCGCCGTAGGACACGACACCTACCACCATACCATGTTTGAGATGCTGGGGAACTGGTCCTTCGGAGATTACTTCAAGCAGGAGATCATCCCGTGGGCGTGGGAGCTGCTGACGGAGGTATACGGGTTGCCCAAGGATCGGCTCTATGTCACCATCTTTGAGGGAGCACCTCAGGAGGGTCTGGAGCGTGATCAGGAGGCATATGATGCCTGGGCAAAGCTGCTGCCGGAGGAGAGGATACTTAATGGTAACAAGCACGATAACTTCTGGGAGATGGGCGAGACCGGTCCCTGCGGCCCCTGCTCGGAGATCCATATCGACCTGAGGAGCGAGGATGAGATCGCCCGCATCTCCGGCAGAGACCTTGTCAATCAGGACGACCCGCTGGTGATCGAGATCTGGAACCTCGTCTTCATGCAGTACAATCGCATGGCAGACGGTCACCTCGAGGCTCTGCCTCACCACGTCATCGATACCGGCATGGGACTGGAGCGCCTTTGCATGGCGATGCAGGGGAAGAAGTCCAATTACGACACTGATGTCTTCCAACCACTCATCGGCAAGGTCGCAGAGATCTCCGGCGTGGCCTATGGTTCGTCGGAGAAGACCGACGTAGCTATGCGCGTGATCGCTGACCACATAAGAGCGATAGCCTTTGCCATTACCGACGGACAGCTCCCCTCAAGTACCAGAGCGGGCTACGTTATCCGCCGAATCCTCCGGCGCGCGGTACGGTATGGCTACACTTTCCTCAATCTCAAGGAGCCCTTTATGTACCGCCTCATCCCCACCCTCGTGGAGAGCATGGGCGGGCACTACACCGAGCTGGTGGCTCAGCAGGAGCTGATCACTCGCGTGACAAAGCAGGAGGAGAGTGCCTTCCTGAGGACCCTCTCTACCGGCATAGAGATGCTGCAGTCTCACATCGATGAGTCCAAGAAGAAGGGAGAGAAGACGCTACCCGGCGAGATCATCTTCGAGCTCTACGACACCTATGGCTTCCCTGCAGACCTTACGGAGCTGATCCTGGAGGAGCAGGGTATGGAGGCCGACCTAAAGGGCTTCGACAGTGAGATGGCGAAGCAGAAAGAGCGCGCCCGTAAGGCTCAGCACACCGAGACCGGCGACTGGCAGTGGATCGGTGACCAGGAGACAGAGACCACTTTCGTCGGCTATGAGATGCACGAGGCGCAGACTCGGATCGTCCGGTACCGCCAGGTGACGCAGAATGGGAAGAAGAGCTATCAGGTGGTCCTCGAGACAACGCCCTTCTACGCTGAGATGGGCGGCCAGGTGGGCGACACAGGTACTCTCATCGGCGAGGAGGATCGGGAGAGGATCAAGGTCCTCGATACGATCCAGGAGAATAACCTGCCGATGCTTCTGGTGGATAAGTTGCCCACCGATCCTCATCAGGACTTCCTCGCCTCTATCGACAGCGAGCGTAGGTATAACATTGAGCGCAATCACACTGCAACCCATCTGCTGGACCATGCCCTGAGGACACTATTCGGGGACACAACGGAGCAGAAGGGCTCCCTCGTGAGCGATCGTGTACTGAGGTACGACTTTGCCCACTTCGAGAAGATGACGAAGGAGGAGATCCGAGAGGTGGAGCGGATGGTCAATGAGGCAATCCAAGCAGACTACCAGCGGATCGAGCATAGGGACGTACCGATCTCTAAGGCGAAGGAGATGGGAGCCATTGCCCTCTTCGGAGAGAAATATGGGGACTACGTCCGGGTAATGCAATTCGGCGACAGCATCGAGCTCTGTGGCGGCTGCCACGCCCCGTCGACCGGGGTACTGGGGAGCTTCCACATCACTCAGGAGACCTCCGTGGCAGCGGGTGTGCGCCGTATCTTTGCCGTTACCGGTCCCGCTGCTCTCGACTATGTGCATGAGCTGGAGGATACGATCGAGAGCGTGAAGAGCTACTTCGGCGGTGGCAACCTGATCTCAGCGATCAAGAAGGTACTGGAGGAGAATCACACTCTCTCTGCCGAGGTGAAGCAGGCTTATGAGCGTGAGAAGGGGAGCCTGATCAGTCGTCTGCAGAAGCACTATGAGCTGGTGGATGGCGTGAAGGTGATTCGACCTGACGTAGCGATCCCATCTGCTCTGGCGAAGGACATTGCCTTCGGGCTCAAGCAGGTTCTGGACGGCGACTATGTCTTCGTGAGCGGTTCCAAGGATGAGGGCAAGGCACTCCTTACTGTGCTGATCAGCGATGGTCTCGTGGAGAAGGGGTATAACGCCGGCAAGTTGGTCAAGGCTGCCGGTCAATTCATCCAAGGCGGTGGCGGTGGTCAGCCCTCACTCGCTACGGCGGGCGGGAAGCGACCAGAGGGGCTGCCTGAGGCGGTCGACTTTGTCTTGGGAGAGCTGGGACTTAAGAAGGAGTAAATGCGATGGAGTCCCCACTCCGCTATACTCTCTTCGACAGCCTTGAGGAGCTTCGCACCCGTCTTCGGTCACTGACGTCAGGTCGACGGGCGATCTGGGTCACTGAAAGCCACTGCGCGGACCTTTGCCTTGATCGGATCGGGATTGAGTCCGCTGACATTGTGCTTCCTCCCGGTGAGGAGGCAAAGACGGCTGAGCAGCTGCTCCGACTCTGGAGTAGACTTTCAGACCTGGGTGCAACCCGAGGAGACCTAATGATAGCGATCGGAGGTGGAGCGCTGCTGGACGTGGCGGGACTCTCCGCTGCGACCTACAAGCGGGGGATGGGTCTGGTCTATGTACCGACTACCCTACTGGCGGATGTGGATGCCTCTATTGGCGGTAAGACAGCGATAGACTTTGAAGGCGTGAAGAATGGCGTCGGGACCTTTTACACTCCTGAGGAGGTACTGATAGCACCTGCGTTCCTATCCACACTCCCTGAGCTGGAGCTACTCTCCGGCTGGGGTGAGATCCTGAAGTATTCTATGCTGGCGGGCTTCTCCGTGGATGAGGACGTGTGGGGGACGGCTGAGGTGGCCCCTTCGCTTATCCGACGATGTATTGACTACAAGGTAGAGGTGGTCGCTTCGGATCCGTTGGACAAGGGCGGCAGACGACAGTTCCTCAACCTTGGTCACACCCTTGGTCACGCTTTCGAGGCGCTTCTTCTTAGCAAGGGCGAGCTGGTGCCACACGGTATCGCCGTGGCTGCCGGTCTGGTTATGGAGGGGTACTTGTCACTACGGAGGGATCGACTGTCACAGGAGGATCTGATGCGACTGGCGAGAGTAGTAAGGGACCACTTTCCTCCTGTCTCTATCCTCTGTACAGACTATGAGCAGATCCATGCGTTTGCCCGACAGGACAAGAAGCTACGCTCGGCTGAGGAGGGTATCCCGGTGGTGATGCTGGATGGCATCGGCAAGCCTGCGCCCGCGGAGCTTTTTTCACCCAAAGAGCTGGATGAGGCGATCGACTTTTACAGAGACTTTATGCAGATATAAATATGAAGAAGAGAATAGACGAAGAGCAGGAAGAGATGCCCCGCTGGGATCTGGAGGACCTGAGCGAGGCTGTCGCTACGCTGAAGCGTGGAGGTCTGATCCTTTACCCCACAGACACCATATGGGGCATTGGGTGCGATGCGACTAATGCCGAGGCGGTGAGCCGGATCTTTGCCTTGAAGCAGAGAGATGATGCTAAGGCACTCCTCTCAATCGTGTCCAGTGACGGGATGCTCGCGCAGGTGGTACGGACCATTCCGGACATCGCCTACGATATGATGGATACGGCGACGAAGCCTCTGACGATCATCTATCCCGATGCAGTTGGTCTCGCTCCTAACCTCCTCGCTGAGGATGGCAGCGCAGGCATCCGAGTGGTGGGAGACCCCTTCTGTAAGAAAATGTGTGAGCGACTGGGCGGACCCATCGTGAGTACCTCAGCGAATATCTCCGGTGAGCCATCGCCCGCTGCCTTTGCGGATATCACGGACGAAGTGCGCAATGGAGTTGACTACGTCGTGAGGTATCGCCAGGAGGAGCATACGAAACATGTGGCCTCCAACATCATCAAGCTGGGACTGAGAGGCGAAGTAAAGGTGATCCGATAAATGCAAGCTACAGAGGTAAAGTCACAACCGAGGAAGCCATTCTCCAATTGGCTCCATAAGCACCTCCCTGAGGGGATGCCTATGACGGCACTGGCACTCCTTACCGGTATCGCCTGTGCGCTTGTCTCAGCGTTGCTGAAGTGGTTTGTCAGTACGATACAGCACTTCGTCATCGGGCTGAATACCCACACCGACCTTTATCTCTCCTACCTCATCACGCCTGTGGTGGGGATCTTCCTCTGTGGTCTCTTCGTGAAGTACATCGTAAGAGACAATATCTCTCACGGGATTACCAGGGTGCTCTATGCGATCAGCCGACGTCAGAGCCGGCTGAAGCCCCACAACACTTGGACCTCGGTCGTTGCCTCGTCCATTACTATCGGACTGGGCGGCTCTGTGGGAGCGGAGGCACCGATCGTGCTTACCGGTGCAGCCATAGGTAGCAATATCGGGCGACTCTTCCATATGGAGCACAGAAACCTTATGCTCCTTGTGGGATGCGGTGCCGCCGGCGCGATTGCGGGGATCTTCAAGGCACCGATCACCGGACTGCTATTTGTCATCGAGGTGCTGATGATGGACTTTACTCTCACCAGCGTGATGCCTCTGATGATCTCGTCGGTGACAGCAGCGACGGTTAGCTATCTGATCTTCGGTATGGGTGCCCTCTTCCCGGTGATGGCCGAGGAGGCTTTTACCCTCAATAGACTACCCTACGTGGTTCTGCTCGGTCTCTGTTGCGGTGGTCTGTCGCTCTACTTTACCCGATGCTCCTCGTGGCTGGAGCGGAAGCTTGGCGGAATCAGTACCTGGAGCGTCCGCTTTGTGATTGCGTCTCTGATCCTCAGCAGTCTCATCTTCCTCCTCCCTCCTCTATATGGCGAGGGATACGACATCATATCAATGCTGATGAGCGATCATCCGGAGAGGATCTTGGAGGGGTCGCTGCTGGAGAATGTCTCCGACCCATCCCATCGGAGCTTCATCCTCTTCCTCTTGGCAGCCATGCTACTTAAGATCTTCGCCACCGTGGCGACCAATTCCGGTGGCGGGTGCGGCGGAACCTTTGCCCCTACTCTCTTCGTGGGCGCTTTCCTGGGATTCTTCTTCTCCTACATCTGCGGTGAACTGGGCATTGAGACCTATCTGCCTCATCAAAACTTTACCCTCATGGGTATGGCGGGACTGATGGCGGGCGTGATGCATGCGCCGCTGACGGGGACCTTCCTCATTGCGGAGCTCTCAGGACAATACAATCTCTTCCTTCCGCTCCTGATAGTGTCGCTGATTTCCTACGGCTTCATGCGGATCTTCACGAAGTACAATATCTATGCGATGCGACTGGGTGAAGAGGGGCAACTGGTGACGCACGAGAAGGACCGAGCAGTACTGACACTGATGGACGTGGAGGATGTGGTAGAGAAGAAATTCAAGACCCTGCATCCGGAAGAGACCCTCGGTGAGACAGTGAAGACCTTCACGGAGAGCCAGCGCAATATCTTCCCGGTACTGGACGATGATGACCACTTAGTGGGCATTGTGATGCTCGACAATATCCGAAACATTATGTTCCGCCCCGACCTATACGAGAGACTTCGAGTGAAGAAGTTTATGGTAGAGCCGGGGATCCGAATCAAAACAAATATGCAGATGGAGGATGTGATGACCATCTTTGATGACTCCGGACTGTGGAATCTCCCGGTAGAGACTCCTGAGGGGAAGTATGTTGGCTTTATCTCCAAGTCGGCTATCCTCAACGTCTACCGGAGAGTGCTTAACCTCAACTTTGGTGACGAATAAGACAATGAAAATCGTATTTTTTGGCACACCCGAATTTGCAGCCTACTCTCTCCGTTCGCTCGTAGAGCATAATCGGGAGGTGGTTGCTGTAGTTACGATGCCCGATAAGCCCAAGGGGCGTGGCCATAAGCTCCAGCCTTCAGACGTCAAGCGTACGGCTCAGGAGCTCTTGCCCGAGATCCCAATCCTCCAGCCGGAGCGGCTTCGAGACGAGGAGTTTCTGGAGCGCCTGCGAGAGATCAATGCTGACCTCTTTATTGTCGTCGCCTTTAGGATGCTCCCCGAGGAGGTCTGGGATATGCCCGCTCGTGGGACGATCAATCTCCACGCCGCCCTCCTGCCTAAGTACCGCGGGGCGGCACCGATCCAGTGGGCTCTGATCAATGGCGAGCAGGAGACCGGTGTCACCACTTTTCTCCTCGATAAGGAGATAGACACCGGACGTGTGCTTCTCCAGGAGCGAGTTCTTATCTCAGCAGATGAGACAGGCGGGACCCTACATGACAAGCTTATGGTCGTCGGTGCTAAGGTGATCGAGGAGACGATCGACCTGATCGGGCAGTCTGAGGAGCCGAAGGAGCATCTCGGTCATCCTCAGCCGGAGGATGTCTCTCACTTGCCGATGGCACCAAAGATCTTTAAGGAGGAGCAGACCATCCGCTTCACCTCGATGACTGCAGAGGAGATCGATCGACGCGTGAGAGCTATGGCGCCCTACCCTAAGGCAGTAGCCCTTTTCCACGACGAGACTACCGATGCAGAGGTGGAGATCAAGATATTAAGCGTGTGTATCTGCGAGAAGCTGATCCACCGTGATCTCGCACCGGGTGAGCCTCTCGAGACAGACGACAAGCGGCTGTTCGTTGGCACAGCCATGGGCACTATAGAGGTGCTGGAGCTGCAGTGGCCCTCCAGCAAGGTGATGCCCACGAAGGCATTTCTCCTTGGTCACTCACCGTTCCCTCTGGGGACTTTTCTCTAACAAAAAGCGGAGCGTTCATCAAGAGCGCTCCGCTTTTTGTTTTACGAGAGTGTAAGTATTTCAGTCCTCCTTCTCTTCCTCCTCAGAGGGCATAAAGGAGTCCATACCCTTCTGTCGCAGGATCTGGTACCACTTAGCCAGCTTCTTAATGTCGCTCTGATGGATCCGCTCCTTGTCCCAATTGGGGAGTGCCTTGTCCATAAAGTCCTTAAGTGACTCGGCACTCTCGGAGACAGACTTAGCATCCGGGATCTCCTCCCCAAAAGTCTCGTACATCCCCTGCATCACCTCAGCCAGTGGCTTCTCCCCCTCGGTGGTGTACATAGAGATATTGCTGAGCAGGCTCATCTTCTCCCGACCAAAGACCGGCATGCGACGTCCGGTCTCTAATTCCTCCACTGTGTAGGGAACTCGTGAGCTATTGATAAAGAGGAAAAGTCCGGGCTTGCCGGAGATAGAGACGATTTCTGATAGTTTCATGTCTAACGATGATTGATTTCTATGAGGATCCGCTCGCACTGATGGATCAGTGAGTCAGATCCATTGTTATAGATTGTGTAGTCCGCCAGTCGTTCTCTGAGATCAGCTTCCTTGTGCTGGAGACTACTCATTGACCTGTACTGAGTGGCACCGTGAGTACGATCTCTGAATTGGGTTCGCCGGGACCGTAGGGCTTCATCAGCAGCTACTTCGATCGAGCAGTCCACGCACCTGTACATACCTGAGGAAAAGAGGATCCCCGACTCCAGTATCGCATAAGGCTCCTCGGACTCAGCAAGCCAGTGGGCAAAGTCCTCCCTGACAGCCTCATGAATGATCTCCTCAAGTAGCGGCCTGAGGTGATCGTCATGCAAAGCGCAGGAGAGAAGCTTCTTATTCAGCCGACCATCCTGATCGATAGGATCCTCATGCAGTAGCGAGGTGATCTCAGCCCGCACCACGGGATCTCTGTAAAGTGCCTTAGCTCTGGTGTCACAGTCGTAGGTAGGACAGTCAAGGAGCAGCCCTAACACTCTCCTCACCACGCTCTTACCGGAGCCGATACCGCCACAGACGCCTATGACAAGAGGTCGCTCACTCATATCACTTCCTCTCACGGAGGATAAAGTCAAGTCGGTCAGGCACCACCTGGATCATATCCACCTGAGAGGGAACCTTATTAACGTGGACCATCAGAGCCTTGCGATTAGCTCCATCAAATGCCTCGCGAGCATCAATGTAGAGTCCGGGGTCAAAGAGTGTCTCCTCACCCACTTTGTCCTTCGGGACCAGATAGGTCACCGTCACTTGTAGAGGGATCAGGCTCAGATCATATCCGGGCGGGAGATTTCGGATCTCAATGTCAGAAGTGGTGAAGCTATGATAAACCAGTTCGTTGGTCATCAGCACCACATCGACGGAGTCGGGACGCGCATCGATACCGGATGGCGTCACTACGGCGACACGTATGGTGTCACGACCGGGGTTATCTATCTTTAGACCGATCGTATCCGTGGTGAGGACAGCTCCTGTCGCCATGAAGTCCTCGAGATCACTCTTTACACCAAAAACCCGTACCGATGAGGGTATAAGGCTGATGGTATCGGCAAGCTTAAAGTTCCGATGGACCCCGAAGTCGATCTGACTACCAAATAGCACGTCTGCCTTACCCTCACTCAGTGGCTCGTAAGAGAAGGATATCTCCTCAGGATAGATCTTAAGGTCCGTCGAGGTATTGAGATCCATCCGTGAGACATCATGAAGCGGCTTACTCAGTAGTAGCCGCTTGAGATCCCTCTCTCTCAGTCGATACTGACCACCCTCAGCCAGCAGCTGAGTGGTATCCACAGTAGGGCGCACTCGGTAGGAGGATCGACCGATCTGATTAATGGTGTACCTCAGCAAGGATCCTCCCTTAGCATGGACCTTGACGTAGACCACCTCAGGGTACTGAGAGAGATCCGTCATCCGGTAGTTCGTAGGGAGGATCGGCTTATCCAGCTGGACAGCAATCTCCTTGGTATAGCCTCTCGGGTCATCGATCGCTGCAACGACCCAGAAGAAGACAGAGATGAGCAGACAGATAGAGAGTGCCACCCACCGCCTATCTCGCATGAAGTAAGCGGTGAATCGCCCCTCTCTCAGTAAGCGTCTAAGTCCTCTCATACTCGTCGACTAAGCGATACCGGAGAGACTTTACTTTGCCTCCTTGTCCTTTCCGACCTCCTCGAGAGAGAAGATATTATTGATATCTACCTTAACCTTGACCCCATCCCACACCTCGAGGGTGACCTGACCATTGGCCTTATTGATCTCGCGGATGATGCCATACATCCCTCCGCTGGTGATCACTTTGTCGCCCGCTTTCATCGCTTCACGAGCCTTCTGGAGCTCCTTCTGACGCTTCGTCTGTGGACGGATCATGAAGAAGTAGAAGATCACGATCATCAGCACGATCATGAAGATGCTCATAAGGGCGTTTCCCTGAGGTGCCTGCGCCTGGAGAAGTATTGCTTGTAACATATTTATTATGGATTAAAATTATTTCCGTGTCAGTCTCCAATGATCCTGCCCTCCTCCTTAAGGTCTGTGAAGAGCTTGAAGAGGATGCCATTGATGAAGACGTATGAATTATCGGAGCTAAAGGAGTGAGCAAGATTAAGGTACTCATTGATTGTTACTGTCGTAGCGATGGTCGGGAAGGCGATGGCCTCAGCCATTGCCATCTGCAGGAGCAGATAGTCCACCTCGCTCACTCGGTCAGCGTCCCACCCCTTGAAGTAACCACTGATCTGCTCCCGGTAGGCCTCCTTATTGTCTATGGATGCCCTGAGGAGCGTCGGTCCGAAGTCACTGTCGCTCTTGGAGACAAACTTGGGGCGGAGCAGCTGCGAGACCTCCTTCTCGGGATCCAGACCGTTGTAGAACTTGGTGACAAACGAGAAGATTACCGGAAGATCAGCGTCTGTGACAAAGGCATCCGTCGTCTCAAGAATGTCGTAGACCCTATCGGACTGCCGATACTTGGCACCATAAAGATCACGATAGAACTGGCGTGCTCCCTCAAAGGTCTCCAGCTGTGCGACCGTCACAGACTGCTCCTCGAGCGTCTCCGACAGCACAGACTCGTGAAACTCGCTCAGCTCAGGATTATGGAAGACTGAGGTAGCCATCCGCCGCACAATGAAGTCCTGGTCACCCTCGAGGTGCTGCACCACAGGATTGGTCTCCAGTGCTCTCAGCAGGGAGAGGCGATCCGGATCCGGGGAGAACTTTCCTTCCTCGATCCCAATAAGCTTCCGAGCCAAGTCTGAGAAGTCCAGCGGCAAGCCGCAGAGGTAGAGGTAGACTCTATAGTCGCTCTCCATGGCCGCCTCCAGAGTTTCCTGGGCAGCCGAGATTGACATCGACTCCTTGTGATAATAGTTGTAGAGTACCTGCAGTACCTTGACACGAATGAGCGATCGATTGATCATTACTCTTACTTATTGGTTTCAAATTCAAGCCGGGAGACAGATGCGACCGCTCCGATCTGCTAACCTATCTCTTGGTGAGACAAAGTTACCACTTTTCACTGTTATAGGACCTTTACTGATCTCCCGATCGAATGTGCCTCCAAACTAATACCGATATTAGTGAAGTCTATTACCGGTATTAGTGAATACTATAGTCGGTATTAGTCGACACTAATACCGGTAATAGTTTGTACGCCTACTTTTAAGGGTCTACGTCGTAGTAATAGCGAAGAGACGGGATGCCGGAGGTCTTCACCCACCCTGCCACAGTGCTTTGCATAAAGATGCGAAGGGGCGACAGCGCAACGTCTAAGGGGATGAGAAGCGTCACCCGAAAGCCAAATGAGGCAGCTCGCTTGCTGACCGGAAGAGGAGTCGGTCCCAAGATCTGCACTGCAGGAAGCAATCGGGACAATTCGCCTGCCATACGGTCGGCAAACCTACTGATCAGGGGCTGACTCTTCCCCTCCAACACTATGTCCGTGATACGGCAGAAGGGCGGGAAGAGTAGCTGATGCCGCTCCTCCATCTCATGCTCTATGAAGGTCTGATAGTCGTCCTCCAAGAAGGCATCAAGCACAGGGGACTTGGAGAAGTACTGGATGATCAGCCTGCCTCTGTCTCGCAGCTCATCTCTGCAGGAGGTCAGCATCCGGTAGGCTCGCTCAGCAGCCCGATGATCGGGGAGGGTAAGGAGGAGATCAAGCTGGATCACTCCCACCATCGAGACCTGGTGCAGGAGACGGATAGACGGATCGTAGTCCGGACAGAGCAAAATATCTGCCCTTGGTACCCTGTCGGACTCTACAGTAGCAACCTGCACACCAGTGAAGTAACGACCTACAGCCTCCAGCAGCCGATCGATGCCGGTCCCGACCGGTCTGAGAGAGGGGTGATCACAGTTCGGACATCTCGCCGGAAGCGTTGACTTGTAGCCACAGAGAGGACACTCAATGGTCCTTGTGTCAGTTGAAAGCCTACAGGCTGTATGGCAGCGGGGGCAGAGGATCTGTTCGCCGCAGTGATGACACTCGATGGATCGGGCATACCCGGGACGCTGATAGAGCAGGAGCACCTTCTCTCTCTTCGCTATCGTCTCCCTGATGGCACCGACCATAACGTCTGAGAGAAGTCTGGCCTGAACCTGATTGTCATCAAAGGCAGTCCTCATACTGGCCGTTTGCAGCGACACCCTACCCTCGGATGGTGTGGAGACTGCTGTCTGGAGGGCATACTTTCCTCTCAGTACCTGAGCCATGCACTCCACAGAGGGAGTAGAGGAGACGAGCAGGGACTTGGCTCCGGACAGACCGGCAAGTACCAGCACCGCATCGGAGGCGGTAAAGCGGGGGGCAGGCTCCCACTGCCGATATCCCCGATGCTCGCTGTCTATCACCACCACCTCACATAGAGTCCCCAGGGGCAGCCAGACTGCCGACCGTAGTCCCACAAAGAGTCCGGGTCGCTTGCGCCATGCTGCCAGATAGGTCCGCTGTCTGTCCGACTGAGAGACACCGGTGTGGTAGGGGAAGTAGGATGTCCCAAAGACCTGTCTTATCTCCCCCTCAACCTCTCTGAGCCTGTCTAATGTAGGGAAGAGGAGCAACACCTGTCCTCCCGTCTCTGTGACCTGCTCATAGAGATGGCGTATCGGTACTCGCTCATCTGCCCTGGAGTGAGGCATGTGGAGCAGTAGGATCTGATGGTCTCGGAAGTCAGGCGTCACCCCATTTAGGTTCGGTTTCTTGCCCGGAGCCTCTTCAGAGAGCACTTCTTCCCGCGCTCTCTCCTCGATCGCCCCACACTCTCTCAGCCGTCCGATCACATACGTAGAGACACCCAGATAGTCGGCGACCTCAGCAAGTGTGGGGAAAAAGAGACTGCTCCCCTCCGGGTCGGATACCAAGCGGTCCAGTGCCTTAAGCACTTGGGGGCTTCGATTAAGCGATTTCCTCACCTCATTCAGCATCTCAGGCTGATGGACTTGGGCGCTAACGCCCCACCCTCTCTCGTGAGCTGGGGTCCCGACTCCAGAGATACCCTTCTCGTAAGGGACGGCATTCCCCTCCTCAGACCAGGAGGAGAAGAGATCGGCATAGTCGTCCGGAAAGAGTTGCCTCAGTTCCTTTAGTGAGAAGTAAGACCGCCCCAGTTCTTTCCTCAGGATCTCGACCTCTTCTCCCCCAACCGTGTCCGGTAGCAGATAGCGTTGTCCCCCTTCAGGTCTAAAGGAAGCCGGCAGGGCTGCCCGGAGCACATCGCCAAGGCTACACATATAATAGGAGGCAACCCAGCTCCAGAACTTCCGCACCGATCCGGGAATGGCAGGATGAGAGAGCACCTTACGGATGCTCTTCACCTTGCCCGTAGGGAGAGGAGAGACTGTACCCTGATAGGCCCAGACTACGCCGGAGACAGTCTTACCGACTCCCAGCGGCACCAGGACCACTCGTCCGAGTAATTCCTCAGGCGAGGTGTCATCCTCTTCGAGCCGATAGGTAAATATCGGCGACTCAAGAGGGAGCCCAAGCAGCACCCCGTAGTACCTGTAGGTGCCCTTTTTCATCTCACCTCGGGGCGCGCCAGTAGAGGAAAATTGCGATTGGGATAAAGATCAGATTGGGGAGCCAGGCAGCCATGAAGGGGGACATGGCGCCACTGATGGCGTAGGAGGCAGAGATGGTGTAGAATAGGATGTAGGCAAAGGCCATCAGAAGTCCCAGAGCCACGTTGAGCCCGATGCCTCCCTTTACCTTACGTGCGGAGAGGCAGACCCCTATGAGGGTGAGGATGAATGCAGCGGGTATGCTGGCAAATCGCCTGTGGTACTCGACCTGAAAGTTCTTGATATTCCCCATTCCCCTTTTCTCCTGCGCTTGTATATAGGTGTAGAGCTGTCCGGTCGTCAGCATCTCGCCGTCCTCGGGAGAGATAAGGATATCCTGGGGCGTGATCATCAGGAGCGTATCAAGCTGCTCACCCATCGTATCCTGCTCTACGAGACCGTGGAAGTCTCGTATGTGATAGTCGTAGACGGTCCAGTGATAGACGCTGTCTGGGTGGTACTCGATGCGACGAGCCGTCATACGGCTGCTAAGCGTATTGTCCTCAAATTGCTCGAGGGAGAAATTATAGCCGGTATAGCTGTCCTTATCGTAGGTGCTGAAGAATGCGATCACTCCCGGCTGAACCGCCAACTGGACATTATCCCCCTGCTTCACTTCCTTATTGTACACCCATTGATTGGTGAAGGCGATGCGCGTCTTATTGAGATGGGGTATCACCTCGCTGGATAGGATAAAGGAGAAAGCCGACAGAATGGCTGCCGCAATCATATAGGGCCGAAGAAGACGATTGAAGCTCATACCCGCCGATGACATCGCGATGATCTCCGACCGGGCTGCCAACTTACTCGTCACGAAGACGCAGGCAATGAAGATGAATAGCGGCGCCAAGAGGATGGCAAAGTACGGGATCAGAGCAATGTAGTAACTAATGATCTCGCGCATCGTCAGAAGAGGATTCATGAAGTTGTCCAGCTTCTCCTGCACATCCACCACTACGATGATCGCCATAATGAGGGCGAGGGTGAAGAAGAAGGTGGAGAGGAATCGCCAGATGATATAACGATCGATCCGGAGGATGCCTATCCTCGACAGGAACGAGTGCCAGGCACTCTTGTTACGGGTTTTGCCTCCCATGCTTACAGACGATGGTCTAAATCCTCATAGACACTCGACTTCCAGCTACTGAAGTCCCCTTGAAGGATGTGCTTCCTTGCTGTCCGGACGAGGTCGAGGTAAAAGGCGAGGTTGTGGATGCTCGCTATCTGCAGAGCCAGCAGCTCGTCGGCTGCAAAGAGATGACGAACGTAAGCCTTGGTGTAGTCTCTGTCCACAGAAGAGGTACCATAGGGATCAAGGGGCGAGAAGTCATCCTTCCACTTCGCATTACGCATATTCATCGTCCCCTTCCAGGTGTAGAGCCTCGCATTACGACCGTCCCGAGTGGGCATGATGCAGTCCATCATATCAACCCCGCGCTCGATGGCGTCAAGAATGTCCTGAGGTGTACCTACGCCCATCAGGTAGCGAGGACGATCCTTGGGTAGCACTTCATTGACCACCTCGATCATAATGCGCATATCGTCCTTGGACTCACCCACGCTCAGACCACCGATGGCATACCCGTCAGCGTCATACTCCATCACACGCTCAGCCGCCTCCCGTCTCAGCTCCGGATAGACAACCCCCTGTACGATAGGGAAGAGTGCCTGCTCGTAGTCGTACAGCGGCTCGGTACTGCGGAAGCGGCGAAAGCAGCGCTCCAGCCAGCCCATCGTTCGGTCAAGCGACTCTCGGGCATAGCGATGATCTGCCGTACCGGGAGGACACTCATCAAAGGCCATCATAATATCGCCCCCTATCAGACGCTCAATGTCCATCACCCTCTCGGGAGTAAAGAGGTGCTTGCTCCCATCAATGTGGCTCCGGAAGGTGACGCCCTCCTCCGTCATTTTCCGAGTATCGGTGAGCGAGAAGACCTGAAAGCCTCCACTATCCGTCAGTATTGGTCCTCCCCAGCCATTGAACTTCTGTAGCCCTCCGGCTGCTCTCAACACGTCCGTCCCGGGTCTCAGATAGAGGTGATAGGTATTACCGAGAATAATTTCCGCACCCACTTCCTCCCTGAGTTCGCTCATATGTACCGCCTTGACGGAGCCAACCGTTCCCACCGGCATAAATATCGGTGTGTGTATGTCTCCATGCGGTGTGTGCAGTACTCCGGCACGTGCGTCTGATCCAGTGTCCTGAGCCTGCAGATCCAGTGAAATACTCATCCTTGCTTCTGTCTCTCCTCTCGGTACGCTATCTGTAGGAAGAAGTGAAGTGCTGCCGACATCACCGGCATCGGTAGTCCGGTCATCGAAGCGACTGCCACAGTCTCACGGAGGGCGTCCAGCGAGCCCTTCACTTCCTTTATCGCCCCCTCATCCCGCGGGTCCAGCTCATCTTGATCCATAGCCGCAATCAGCTCAGCACACGAGAGCGCAGAGCGGAGTACCGCATCTCCACTACTCCTGAAAGAGTATGGGATGAGATGAAGATTGTATGGATCCTGAGACTCGTCCACTAAGCTCCGGAGCCGATCAGACTCCACAGCGACAGAGAGCAGGGCACCGGTAGCTCCCTCAGGGAGATCTGCCTGAGATCCTGCCTCCGGAAGCTCAGACCCATCATCGGCAAGCAAGAGTCTCCGCGACATCAGCCGTGCCTCACAGCGGAGGGAGTGATATATATATCTTAGAGCAGGAGCGCTATCCCTCATCTGCCCTGTGGTATTACTTGGACTCATTGGATGATCAGAAGTTATTATTTGTAGCACAAAGGTACTAAAAATCCGCCCTCACGGAACTGCTACCACGATGGCAAGAGATATGGCTCTGAGTGTCACGAAGTGGTAAACAATTGTTGCAACTCAGACAAAAAAGTTATCCAAAAGTGAAGAGAAAAGACTTTTGATCGACCAAAATAAGCGTATCTTTGTGAGCAAAACATTACAAAAACCCACTCACTCATGACTCAGAAAACATACTCGTACGACGAGGCGTACGAAGCCACTCTGGAGTACTTTGGAGGAGATCAGCTGGCTGCCAAGGTGTGGACTACGAAGTACGCACTGAAGGATGCCGACGGCAATCTCTACGAGAAGTCTCCTATCGACATGCATCACCGGATAGCCAGGGAGATAGCAAGGATCGAAGCACAGTATCCCAACGGACTGACCGAGAGTCAGGTGGTAAATCTGCTGGACCACTTCCAATACCTGGTCCCGCAGGGCAGCCCCATGACCGGCATTGGCAACGATCTGCAGATAGCCTCCCTCTCCAATTGCTTTGTGATCGGTCTCGACGGACCCTCCGACAGCTATGGGGCGATCTTCAAGATCGATGAGGAACAGGTGCAGCTGATGAAGCGCCGAGGCGGAGTGGGACATGATATGTCCGGCATCCGCCCTAAGGGGTCATTAGTTCGCAACTCCGCCCTCACCTCCACCGGGCTTGTTCCCTTTATGAAGCGCTTCTCCAACTCTACCCGAGAGGTGGCACAGGATGGTCGTCGTGGCGCACTCATGCTCTCCTGCTCTATTAAGCACCCTGATGTCGCTGACTTCATCGATGCCAAGATGGAGGAGGGAGCCGTGACAGGAGCCAACGTCTCTGTCCGAATCACAGACGACTTTATGGAGGCAGTACGAGACGACAAGGACTTTACCCTCCGCTTCCCTGTTGACAGCGAGGGAGATCCGAAGTACACCAAGGTTATCAGGGCTCGCGAACTCTGGGGCAGGATCATCCACAATGCCTGGAAGAGCGCCGAACCGGGCGTCCTCTTCTGGGACACCATTCTCAAGGAGTCGATCCCCGACTGCTACGCAGACCTTGGCTTTGAGACCATCTCTACCAATCCATGCGGTGAGATCCCTCTCTGCCCATACGACAGCTGTCGCCTGCTGGCTGTCAATCTCTATGGGTATGTCAAGGATCCCTTCACCGACCGCGCTTCCTTTGACTTCGACCTCTTCAGAGAGCATATCGGCTATGCGCAGCGACTGATGGACGATATCATCGATCTGGAGAAGGAGAAGATCGATACCATTCTCGCCAAGATCAAGAGTGACCCGGAGAGCGACGAGATCAAGTACGTCGAGCACCACCTCTGGGAGAAGATCCGGGAGAAGACGCTCAAGGGACGCCGTACCGGACTTGGTATCACAGGTGAGGGGGATATGCTGGCTGCTCTTGGTCTCCGATATGGGACCAAGGAGGCGATCGACTTTGCCGTTAAGGTTCAGCAGACGCTCGCTCTCAGTGCCTATCGCAGCTCCGTCACGATGGCACAGGAGCGCGGAGCCTTCGAGATCTACGACCCCAAGCGCGAGGAGAAGAATCCCTTTATCCAACGCATCAAGGAGGCTGACCCACAGCTCTATGAGGATATGGTCAAGCACGGTCGTCGAAACATTGCCTGCCTGACCATCGCCCCCACGGGATCCACCAGCCTGATGACCCAGACCACCTCCGGCATAGAGCCGGTCTTTATGCCGGTCTACAAGCGTCGGCGCAAGGTTAATAGCAACGAGGTGGCCGACAGCACTCATCCCACCTTTACTGACGAGACAGGGGATGTCTTCGAGGAGTTTATCGTCTATCACCCAAAATTTAGGGACTGGATGAAGGCGAGCGGTATCTCCACCGACAAGGAGTACACTCAAGAGGAGATTGATGCCCTCGTTGAGCGTTCGCCCTACCATAAGGCTACCGCCAACGATGTGGACTGGATCTCCAAGGTCAAGATGCAGGGTGCGATGCAGAAGTGGGTGGACCACTCCATCAGCGTCACCGTCAATCTCCCCAATGATGTAGACGAGGAGCTCGTCAATACCCTTTACCTCACTGCCTGGGAAGCGGGCTGCAAGGGCTGCACCATCTACCGCGAGGGCTCGCGCGACGGCGTGCTACTCTCCACAAAGAAGAAGGAAGAGAAGAAGGAACCTGAGCTGCCGACACTTCCATTCACTGCAGACGGGAAAGAGCCTCTGAAGCGTCCCGATGAACTGGAGGCGGACATCATTCGCTTCCAGAATAACAAGGAGCGCTGGATCGCCTTCATCGGCATGCGTGACGGCCGTCCCTACGAGATCTTCACCGGTATCGATGACGAGGACGAGGGACTTTATATCCCCAAGCGTGTCACCCAAGGCAAGATCATCAAGGTCTACGAGGCGGACGGATCCAAGCACTATGACTTTGAATTCTCCAATAAGCGAGGACTCCGGACTACGGTCGCCGGACTGGATGAGAAGTTTAATCCTGAGTTCTGGAACTATGCGAAATTCATCTCCAGCGTCCTCCGCTATGGTATGCCGATCGACCAGGTGGTCAATCTCGTCCGCGGACTGGACCTTGGGAATGAGAGCATCAATACCTGGAAGAACGGTGTCGAGCGAGCTCTCAGGAGGTACATTACTTCCGGCACGGTCGCAGACGGTCAGACCTGTCCAAACTGCGGCTCTCACCAGCTCGTTTATCAGGAGGGATGCCTGATCTGTAAGGACTGTGGCACCTCCAGGTGCGGCTGATACCACATCCATAATTCATATGACCCGAGGGGGTGTCGATCAGCTAAGATCGACACCCCCTCGGCTTTTTTATGCATTGCTGCCGATGCATCGACAACTTCTTTACAATCAAAGGGTTATCATACAGACAGCAATAAAGAGAAAGGGATCCTCTTATGCCGCTTTCCGTGTGCGATCGACTATCTTTGGTGGCTTGGTATGACTCTCTCTGTCCAGGGAATTTCTATGCTTCTGCGATGTATGACCATACAAGACGTGGCAAAACTGCTGCACCTTAGCTGGGATGTGGTCAAGGAGATGCATCTAAAGCACCTTGAGAGACGCTACAGGAGACCGTCCCTGAGAGGAGTTGAGAGCATCGGAATCGACGAGTTCGCAGTGAGAAGGGGACACATATACAAAACCATTGTGGTGGATCTGATCTCGGGCAGGATCTTACATACCAGAGACGGCAAAGGGGCAGACGCACCTGATGAATTCTGGAAGCGTGTGAGGAAAGAGGGCGTCAGCATGCGATACGTCGCCACTGATATGTCCTCCGCTTTTGCAAAGTCTGTACGCGAAAACGTCCCCGATGCCATCTATGTCTTCGACCACTTTCACGTCATCAAACTAATGGACGATACCCTGGACAAGATCCGAAGAGAGCTGGTCTCACGAGAGGTAGACCCGGCTAAAAGGAGGCTCATAAAGGGATCTCGGTTTTTACTCCTGGCAAACTCAGAGAACATTGTAAATCATAACGGAATGTCCAAGCTACAATTAGCTGTAAAGATCAAATGCGTCACCCCTGACGCCAAACCCATTCCGGGTGTGTACACTCTCAGGTCTTAATCCAATGACCGGTATACAGTCCCAGTAATATTCAATCAACTGTGTACTTTTTCAGGAATCGCATAAGTCATTGCATCTGGACAACTCAGTGACGCCCTCAGACTAATATCGGTATTAGTGATCACTATAGTCGGTAATAGTCGACACTAATACCGGTAATAGATGCAACTCTTACCGGTATTAGATATTCGTAATCTTTACCTGCTGGTTTACAGACCCATACGAAAGCACTCCAAAGAACACCTTCACATAGACTCTGACGGCTTTTTATACTAGTCTCACGTGCGTCTACCCTGACAGGGCAGGAGCTGAGGGTTGGGCAATAGAGGCAAAAATGCTAACTTTGCACGCTAACAACTGAAACTAAATCACATAAATACATAACAATGGATATCACTCTCGTAGAGCAGAAAGATAACTTTGCCCGTATAGACGTAACCGTCGAGAAGTCGGACTACGCCGAGGACTACAAGAAGCGTCTCAATAACATTAGCGCCAATGCCTCGATGCGTGGGTTTCGCAAGGGGCACGTGCCCAAGGGGCTCATCCTAAAGATGTATGGCGACAGCATCCACGTCGACGCAGTGAGCGAGGCAGTTACAACTAAGCTCATGGACTTCATCCGAGAGAAGGAGCTGAAGACCATTGGTCAGCCTATCATGCCTAAGGAGCTCAATCAGGGCGAAAAGCTTCTGCAGGACGAGATGACTCTCACCTTCCACCTGGCACTCATCCCTCCCGTCAGTGAGGACATCCTGGGTAGCGACGACCATCTGACCTACTACCAGCCGATAATCAATGAGGAGGAGGTCACAAAGCAGCTGGAGCGCCTACAGCAGACCAACTCCAAGTTTGTCGAGGGGGACCACATCGTACCGAATGCATTCATCTCCGGTACCCTTGCAGAGCTGGACGGTGATACCCCCAAGGAGGACGGCATCCAAGTAGAGCGGACACTGGTCTATCCGGACTTTATGACCGACGATGAGGAGAAGGCAAAGTTTGACAATGCACCTAAGGATAGCATCGTTGTCTTCAACCCTTACAAGGCCTATGGTGGTAAGAAGTCTGAGCTTAAGGCTCTCTTCCGTCTCGATGACATGAGCGATGAGGAGGTGGAGAAGTACAAGGAGAGCGACTTCTCCTACGAGATCAAGGAGATCAGCTACTCCAAGCGTGCAGAGCTGGATCAGGAGTTTTTCGACACGGTCTTCGGTCCGGACACGGTACACTCTGAGGAGGATGCCCGCGAGGAGCTGAAGTCTAGGATAGAGCAAAATATCAAGGCTAATGCCGACTACAAGTTCACCGAGGATCTCATTGATCATATCGCCAATCAGAAGACTGATAAGGTAGATCTCGCTGAGGATACGATCAAGGAGTGGTTTAAGGGCTCAGAGATGGCTAAGGATCAGACAGACGAGGAGGTCGACAGTAATCTCAAGGAGCTGTTGAAGGGCCTGAAGCTGGACATTATCATCAACCACTACACGGAGAAGTACGGCCTCGAGGTCAGCGAGGAGGATCTTAAGAACTTCACCCGCTCCTATGTGATCAACCAGCTGGCACAGATCGGACTCTCCTCACCTACTGAGGATATGATCGAGGGACAGGTACAGCGTGCACTCAGTAATGATAACTTCCGTTACAACACCCAGCAGAACATGCTACGTCAAATGGTCTCTCAGAAGATCCACGAAGAGGGTCTGCTAACGGTCGAGACCAAGGAGGTGACTCCGGATGAGCTCCAGAAGATCATCACGGCAGGCGACGAGAAGACTGAGGAGGAGTCTGCTGAGTAAGGGATTCTTCCGTACTTAGACGCACTCATTACCAACCAAGCTATGTAAAGCCTGAGACTACTTTTCCGAGTAGTTTCAGGCTTTTTCTATTCTCCTTTCCGGACATTTGGGTATATTTCCGATCCATCAAGCACTATTCTATATGATTGTATCCCATTCATCCTCTTTTCCACGAGTATCTCTGACTGCACGCTCTCTCTTTCTGGTGGTTTTTCTCGCATCCCTCCTGTTCTCTACCCCTCTGCAAGCCAGGGACAAGGAGGGAAACTTTATCGTTGTCATCGATGCCGGGCATGGAGGGCATGACAGTGGAGCGAAGGGCAAATTCTCTTACGAGAAAGATATTGTACTTGCTGTCTCGAAGAAAGTCGGTGCCAAGCTTGGCCAGATCGCTCCTCAGATCAAGGTCTACTACAGCAGACCGGACAATAAATTCATCGGCCTCCAGGACAGAGCCCGCTTCGCCATCAGCAAGAATGCAGACCTCTTCGTCTCCATTCACGCCAACGCAAGCAACAGCCACTCCCCCAGCGGGACAGAGACCTATGTGCTCGGACTTCACCGGACAGAGGACAACCTTAGGGTGGCGATGAAGGAGAATAGCGCTATTCTCCTCGAGGACAATTACTCCAAGAAGTACGAGGACTTCGATCCCACATCGAGCGAGTCATACATCATATTCCAATTCATGGCCAATAAGCACTTAGAGAACAGTCTCAGGCTCGCCAAGCTGGTACAGAGCGGATTTAAGTCTGCCAATCGATACGACCGAGGTGTGCGCCAAGCTGGATTTCTGGTGCTTCGAGAGGCAGCCATGCCCAGCGTCCTGATCGAGATAGGGTTTATCTCCAATCGTGAGGAGGAGCGTTACCTTAATTCACAAAAGGGACAGACGAAAATAGCCAATGAGATCGCCTCGGCGATCGTAGACTACGAGCGACAGATCAGGAAGAGATCCGGTAAGCAGTAATCCATTCTGCAAACGAAGAGAGGGAGATGTACCTATTTCGGGTACATTTCCCTCTCTTTTGTCCTAAGCTGACTAATTACTCTTGAGTATCGTCAGCAGAGCTATGCTCTTGCTTAGACTTGAGCATCTCCTTGAGCTCTGGCTCAGTGGAGGACGCAAGGTTATTGGACGAAATCTTCTGGTAGATCTTCAGATCAAAGAGCGAGATCACTGCCATTAGATGCTCAAACGTATTCGCGGCAATGGTCTCATGCATATTCCAGTTGGACGTCTTGGTGAAGAAGCGGACAAGCAGCGGCAAGCCCATTTCTGTCATAGGCTTCTGGTAGCACATCGCTGCGTAATTGTGATCCACGGCATCAGACTTCTCGAGGAACTTGAGTACGTAGTTACGGAAGAGTCCAAGGTTGGTAACCCTTACCTGAGTCAGATCATCGGTCAGGCTCTGCTTACTATTTTCGTCAGCCACCTCGGCGATGAGCTGATCCATTACCTCACTCACCATACCGGAGCGACGCAGCCTCTCGATCAGCCCGTCATCTACGTAGCGGATAGAGGAAATGTCGATATAGATCGCTCTTGCACATAGTCGGGCATTGGAGCGCTGCATATGCGACCAATTCTGTACCGTATTGCTGACAAGCGTATAGGGAGGGATGGTGTACATAGAGTTGTCAAAGCCCTTGACCTTTACCGTTGTCAGGGAGATTTCCATGACATCCCCGTCGACATCCTTACCCGGCACAGTGATCCAGTCGCCCACATGGACCATATCACTACCGGTCAGCTGTATACTGGCCACGAATCCGAGGATGGTGTCCTTGAAGATCAGCATAAGCACTGCCGACAGGGCTGCCAGGCTCCCGAATATTGTGCTCATATTGATGCGGAAGAGCAGCGATATCACAACGAGTACAGCCAAGAAGATAGCCAGCACCTTAAAGGCCTGCAGAAGTGCCACCGTGGGATTATCCCTGTATCGGGGTTGCTTCAGCATCCATGCCCTACCTGTGTCGATCACACTGATAAGGAATGTAAAGAAGAAGTACGTCTGGCAAAGTCTAGCAATCAGCAAAAGACCTCCATATACGGCTCCTCCATCGGGGAATGGAAGCGTCAGCAGACCGATAAAGATAGAGGTGATGATCAGGCTGACTAACTTGCTCAGGACTTTCTTACTGCGGGCATCCGCAGTGGAGCTGCTAAACCAAGGGATCTTTCCCAGGAGTCCCCTCAGTCCCTTGATGAAAATCAGTCGGAGTATGAAGTCCAGCAGCGCCAGGAATACAACGACAATCCCCAGCACCAGCATCTCGTAGGCAAACGATCCGTGCTCGATGCCAAGGTCAAAGCTTGTAATAAACTTTAGAAGTAAGGCTCTGATATCATCCATTGATTAACTTCTTTAATACGGTCATAGATACTTGATGTCATAACGACGGGTGAACTCCTTCGCTTCCCCATCCTTGATCTCTTTGATCTCGTGTCTTACCTGAAGGGGCTGATCGAAGCGATCGCAGAGGTAGGAGGCGAGCAGGTGATAGTGGTAGTCCGGACGACGGATCACCATAGAGGAGATCAGATTAGTAGACCGGGAGCCGAGGATAAAGCTCGAGAGGAAGTTGATCGAGTTATCATCGCAAAGATAATTAAGGTCAGGGAAGACCCGATTGCCTACATTACTGTAGTAAGTCATTTCCTGACGATACTCCCCTCCACGCCCTGTGATGGAAGTAATGTTTCCCTCCAGGTCCCAGGTCACATCCATCTCATCCTCCTGGCTGAGTATGCTGTCGAGCTGACCTCCGTAGAGCTTGAGGTCCCAGTGCTCCTCCTTACCACTCTTCCGTCTAAAGGATAGCGACGTCCCCATCCCGAAGGGATCCAGATCTATGGTGGTGATCTCAGGAGTATTGCACTCCTCCATACAGTCTGTCTCTACGACCAATAGTTTCCTGTCGTACACCTCGGCCTCGATCAGAGACTCCCTGGAACGACAGCCATGCTCGTCGAGAGCGATCCTCCGTGCCCAAGAAAACTTCTCGTCCTCATCCCATCCAAAGGTGAGTACAGAGGAAGGACGACTGCCCTCATAGCACGTGATGGAGTCAATGAGCGTAGTAGGAGTCTCTACTCTATGATGACGACTCTTGATGAGGTTATAGATGTATATACCGGTGACAGCTCCTACTGACATGGTCGCCAGGTCTCTCAGTATATCGCGAGCTGCAGCGTTTATAGAGGTTTGGCTCATATTTGAAGAGGTTCTAGTGTTATTTACTGATTTGATCCACATACAAATCTACCATATTTATCCACAATGGAAGCCCCCTGCACTCAAAACTTAGTGCAGAGATCCATAAGAAAAGAGTAGTTGTATGGTAATTCGGCGAGATCTGTAGCCCTTTAGCTCTTACCCAAGGTGCGAGAGAGGACCTTATTGACACTCTTCTTCGCCTCGTACTCCTTGAGGTAATATGGCTCCCAGTAAGCCACATCCTCAGTCTGCCCGAGGGAGATGCGCTTCACCACAGAGCCGAGCATCGCGTCAGCACGCGGGTGAAGGTCGTATATCAGATGGGATCCCGGTAAGATAGTATCAAAGATCTCCTTAGCCTTCTCGGCACCATTACCGAAGTAGTAAAGGAGCTTGTCTCCGACGATCTCCTGCAACCTTGCCTGACTCTGCTCGTCCGTAAGGACCACAGCAGCGATGTCTGTCAAGGGCTCCACTACGCCGAAGTAATGATCATCATAGCTACCTGTATATATCGCCGTATAGACCTCCATCCTACGAGCGTCTATCATAGGCATAAGGAGGGCATTAGGATAGTCGAGCTCATCCTCCATGTCGAAAATCGTCATCGCCAGTAGCTCTGTCGTCATGACCGATACCAGCGGGATACCGAGAGTCCAGCAGAGCCCCTTGGCGTAAGAGGCTCCGATACGAAGTCCGGTATAGCTCCCCGGGCCATTGGAGACGCCGACCCCCTTCAGATCACGCTTATAGTCAATCTCACTCAGCATACGTGCGGCTATATCCGCCAGCTGCTCGGCATGCTTATTAGATCCCTGAGTCTCCTCGTAGTCAACGATCTCATCCCTATTCCCTAGTGCTACAGAGCAGACCTCGGTAGAGGTGTCTAGGAGCAGAAAATACTCATCTTTCATATACATCTAATATCTCTATCAGTCTCGCGATCCGGGGCTGCTTGGTTTTACTTCTTCGCCTTGGTGCCCGAAGCTTTCTTCTTAGGCGATGCTGCCTTTTTGGTCTTCGAGGCGGAGCTGCGCTTCTTAGTCGTTCCGCCATTCTTAGTACTCTCTGCCACGATGGCGCGCGCCTGCTCCTCAGTTAGCGACTTTGCTTCGACAGTCTTTGGGATCTTATAGTTCTTCCTCTTATACTTGATGTAGGGACCATAGCGACCATTGAGGATCTCCAGCTTGTCAGCCCCCTCCCCATACTCTGCGATGTACTTATTCCGATCTCGCTCCTCCTTCTCCTTGATCAGAGGAGTAGCTTCATCCATCTCGATCTCATAAGGATTGATCTCCTTAGGTATGCTCACGAAGAAGGACTTCCCGACCCTCACGTAAGGGCCGAAGCGCCCGATATCCACAGTGACGACATCCCCATTGTACTGACCGATCTCACGAGGAAGCTGCAGGAGCTTTAGAGCCTGCTCGAGGGTGATGGTCGCTATCGAGAGATCCTTAGGAAGTGAGGCAAACTTAGGCTTCTCGCCATCCACGTCAGCCTTCCCCATCTGTACCATAGGGCCATAGCGTCCAATCTTTGAGTAAATAGGCAAGCCTGTCTTAGGGTCATCGCCCAAGTATCGCTCTCCCACCTTGTGATCCTCCTTTTCATTCATCACATCCTCCACGTTGCTATGGAAGAAGCGGTAGAAGTTATCAATCACCTCAGTCCACTCCTTTTCCCCGTCTGCTATGGCATCAAACTCCTCCTCCACCTCGGCAGTGAAGTGGTAGTCCATCACTCTGGGGAAGTGCTCGATCAGGTAGTCCGTCACGACGAGACCGGTGTCAGTCGGACATAGCTTCCCCTTAGAGGCGCCCACGCGCTCCTTACGGGTCGTCCGGGAGATCTTGCCGGACTTTAGTGTCAGTACAGTGTACCTCTGTTCTTCTCCCTCGAGGTTCCGCTTCTCGACATAGCCTCTCTTCTGGATCGTCTGTATCGTGGGAGCGTACGTGGACGGACGGCCTATGCCGAGGTCCTCCAGCTTCTTGACCAGCGACGCCTCTGTGTACCTGGCGGGTTGCTTGGTGAAGCGTTCCCGGGCCTCTATTTGCTCAGCAGAGACTACGTCTCCGACAGCCATCCTGGGCAGTAGTCCGGATCCCTCCTCTGACTCCTCTGCGTCATCCTCATCATCCCGTCCCTCGAGGTAGACCTTGAGGAATCCATCAAAAGTGATCACCTCACCCTTTGCCTGAAACGAAGAACCACTCGATGCATCAATAGTGACCGTAGTACGCTCCAGCTGAGCGTCCGCCATCTGCGTCGCGAGTGTACGCTTCCGGATCATATCATACAGCCGACGCTCCTGGGCAGTCGCACCGGCGGACACAGCCTCCGGATGTACCGGACGAATGGCCTCGTGAGCCTCCTGTGCCCCCTTGGTCTTGGTGGCAAAGTTCCTGACCTTGACATACTCCTTGCCATACTCTCGCTCTATCACAGATGCAGAGGCACCGATGGCAAAGGAGGAGAGATGGACCGAGTCCGTACGCATGTAGGTGATATGTCCTGCCTCGTAAAGCTTCTGAGCCAGACTCATCGTCAGGCCGACCGGATAGCCCAGCCGCCTCGACGCCTCCTGCTGCAGTGTGGAGGTGGTAAATGGAGGCGCAGGCTGACGTGTCGCCGGAGTGACGGTCACCTGTCCCACGGAGTATGTTGCAGAGAGAAGATCCTCCAGGATCCTCATCGCCTCATCGACCGACTGAGGTCGTGAGGTCAGGTCAGCGCTAAGCGACTCGCCACCCTCTGTCGTAAAGAGTCCCCGCACCCGGAATGAACTCTCAGGCTCGAAGCTATGGATCTCCTTCTCCCGCTCCACAATGATCCTGACAGCAACCGACTGGACACGTCCTGCCGAGAGACTCGGACGGACTTTCCGCCAGAGGATCGGAGAGAGCTCGAAGCCCACCAGACGGTCGAGTACGCGCCGTGCCTGTTGCGCATCGACCATCTTCAGGTCTATTGAGCGCGGATTCTTCAGAGCATTTTGGATGGCAGACTCGGTAATCTCGTGGAACACTATCCTATTCTTCTCCTTCTCGCTCAGCCCAAGCACCTCCGCCAGGTGCCAAGCGATAGCCTCTCCCTCGCGGTCCTCATCGGAAGCGAGCCATATGTGATCCGCCTTCTTAGCAGCAGCTCTCAGAGTGGATACGACGCTCTTCTTGTCGTCCGAGATCTCGTACTGAGGGTCGTAGTTATTATCCACATCGACTCCCATACCCTTGGTCTTGAGATCACGTATGTGTCCATAACTGGGAAGCACGGTAAAGTCTTTGCCCAAAAACTTGCCGATCGTTTTCGACTTTGCGGGAGACTCGACGATAAGGAGATGATTAGCCATGATTTTATGCTGCGAGATTACTTCTACTTGAATGTGGTGCAAAAATAGCAATTTTATGGGAGACGGTTTTGGGGCAGGAAAAGGGGGATTTGAGGGTAGAAATATGTTTTTTTCAGTGGCAGCACCGACATATCAGACACTCTTGAATGTGAGGATTGCGAATAACCGCTGTAAAGAAGGAACTCCGATCCAACGCAGGCGGATCAACGCCCAGAACCATAAGGAACCCGTACTCCTTGCAGAGTCACTAATTATGAGGGCAGAAACGTCTCGCAGTAAGCTGAAAACCAAACCCGATATTAGACATCGCTAATATCGGGTTGGGTGTGCACTAATACCGGTAAAAGATTTTCTCGTCCTTATGGGTGCTCAGTCCTCATCGTACGTCTCAAAGAATTTCGTCAGCTCTTGCTTGGGAATCACGTCACCCTGAGTGCCTTTCCTCCTCGGACGATGATCCTGCCAAGGGCTCTCAGCGTGAGTCATCTCGACCAGTGCAGAGGCAGAGTAACGATTGAAGCGACTGTAGACTTCCTGAAAGAGGGCTTCGCCCTCCTCTCCGAGATCCACGGTTTGCTCATTGGACGGAACAGGGATGGATGTGGCACCGAATATCTTATAGTGGTGATAGACTGAGGGGACTACCGGACCATAATTCCACGCTTCCATATCTTCGTCAAAGAGAGGTCGTCCTAGTTGAGACAGAAAGAATCCCTGCAGGTAATAGAGTAACTTCTGGAGCTTAAGGTTGGATAGGGCATCTCCCAGTGAAACATTGGTAAGGGCTATGACCTTTCGTGCCGCATCACCTGCTGCGCAGAGAGGAAGCTCCTCTGCATTCTCAGAGAGGGCAAGGTCATAATTCTCCTGCAGTCCGATCCACAACTTTCGGTCTATTCCGAGGGCTTTCTCCAGCTTCTTTGAGAAGGCAAGGGTAAACGACCTCTTGCCGGTAATGTAAGCGTTGAGGTTAGGCGGAGCGATTTCCAGCATGGCGGCAAAGTCCTTCTGTGAGATCTTGCGTTCAGCCAGCTCTTCTCTCAGCACACTTCCCGGTGAGACAAGGATCTTGCTTGTTTTGCGCTTTGTGTTGTTATTTCTGTCCATAGTGTGTTGTGTCGATTTCTAATATGATTATCTCTACTCCACTCTCATTCTCCATGAAGAGCAGTCGCTCCACTCTTCCATTAAGGATCCGTACGCTGCTCGTCCCGGTAAGATTGCCTCGGAGTCTCTCATAATGCAGAAAGCTGACCCTCCGAACTGCCTCCATCGAAGGAGCAACCATTAAGATCTCTATCACACGTCCCATTGCGTTTGTGAATTTCCGATCCTTTGCAAGCTTCTTATACTTTCCCTTACGAGCTGCTCCGGTAAGAAACCATTCCTCTAACTCTTCGTCATTGAATGTTACATGCATAGCTTGCGTCCTTGGATTGTATGGCAAAAATACGGAAAATATGCAAAACAATAATCTTATACTAATACAAATTATCAATACTGCGAATATACGAATTTTACCTGCATTCAGATTGTCAATCGCTGATGACAATTTTTGGGTGTACGAGTTCAAAACGATTGCCCTATTTTAGACGATTGTGCTCTATTGTATACGATGTGCGTCAGAATGCATTAGTTACCGAGAAAAGTCGCAACCTTTGTCATGATTTCAGGTGGTCGACAGACCATTTAGATTATTATATAACCAAACACATGTGTATTTATGCACAGTTTATTAGATGTAATGAAAATGTCGGCAATGGGAATAATCCTGTTGTCGGCACTGGCGGCTTGTCAGAGCAAGTCCGAGAGCAATCCTACACCTCCCGAGAACAATCAGGTCGAGGTGATCATCGAGCAGGTGGTCGATGGTAAGGTGGTAGAGACTTGAGCTGTCGGTCGCACCAATGTCGTGAAGTATGGAACCGGAGACGATTCTGAAGTCGCCTACAAATGGTATTAGTTTTAGACGGGCTTTAGGGGCAGTCCCGGAAGACTGCCGCAGGCGTGTAAAACAGGTGGAGATCAAGTCAGCCCCCTCCGCTATGATACAGATTTCCCTCACCGAGGAGCGCAGAGTGTCTGAGTGCCACGAAGTGGTAACGAAGGCACGTCAAGGCGAGCGGTTGGGACGACCGCCCGCTCTTGCAAGCTTTTCGGTGGCAGCTTAGGGGGCACAGAAGGACAGCGAAGCAAGTCTTCAGAAGCACCCAATTGGGGGCAACGATTGCTCTATTTTAGAAGATATTACTCATATGTGATCAAGTATACGTTAGAATTACCTTGTATGTAATTTCAATACCTGTTTTTACCTCATTAGTTCAGTAAAACTAACCATCAAAAGCAAAAGAATTATGGCTGAGAAAAATGTAAACGAGATGCCCTCGGGGCAGAATGATGAGAAGATCCTTGTTTTGGAAGAGATGCCCGGCAAGGGAAAGGCTGTAGGACGTACCACCGTCCTCACAGATAGTGTGCGAGATGAGATCCTATCAAGATTGGAAGAAAGAACGGAGAGAACTACATTATGGAGCTTTCCGAGCATGGCAGCCTACCTACCCAATCAAAAAGAAAAAGCAATGATTCCAAATGTGACACAGAGAGACAATCCCTTGACAGCTTTTATGAGTAAACTCATCGTTTACTTTGATGCGATGGACACCGAGGGCGACCTAAAAAATATTTATGTAGTGTCCGCTAATATATATCGGCTCAATTCTATAAGCGACTGCAGAATCGACTCATTCCCCAAATTAATCCGGCTCTCACGTACAATGAGTTTTTCAGTGCAGAAGTTGAGGGAAGAAGAGAGACTTATTAATGACGGGATGATGACTGATTCCACCAAGATAGACTGGAAGAAGCTGGAGAATGACTTTGGAGTCAAGGCAGACTGGCTTACCAGAAAGGGTCAGGTCGACACACCGCTCCACATCCAGCAGTCAGATGCGGTAAAGGCGGCCCGCCCCCTCATCGGCAAGTACAATGATCAGTGGCTACGCACGGAGTACAATACCGCCGTCCTCCGAGCTCGGAGTGCCGTGCAGTACCGCGACGCCCTCCGCACGAAGGCTCTCTACCCAAGTCTCGAGTACCTCGAGAGCGACTCGGTGGAGAAGAGGGAGGAGCACCTCGCCCTCGTCGGCACCATCCGCCCCATCGAGGACCCGTGGTGGGACACGCACACCCCTCCGCTGGCGTGGAATTGTAAGTGCCGCATCCGCCCCACCGACAAGCCCGTCACCCCGATCCCCAAGGAGACGACCAAGGACAAGCCCGCCCCCGGGCTCGCAGGCAACCCCGGTCGCTCAGGCAGTGTCTTCGACCTCAAGAGCCACCCCTACACCCGCGGGCAGGGCGACCCCCACTGCCCCGAGTGCCGCCGCCAGGGGCTCGTCAAGTCCTCCGACCTGCTGGACTATAAGGACCTCCTCTGTCGCATGCACCGCGAAGCCTGGGAGGCACTCCAGGGGAAGCGAAAGGAGCAGCAGAAGCTCGCTGACAAGTGGGGCAAGAAGTGGGCTGAGGAGAATATCCCGGAGAAATATGGCATTACGATCGAGAGGAGGGAATTCTACTCAGGGACTGCAATAGTGTGGCGAAAGTCCATAAAGAACCTACTCGGACACATTGCCGATCCGGAGCAAAAGCTGCTCGCCATGAAGATAGGTGACATCCTGAATCTGTGCACCCCTAAAGATGGTAATGCATTTGCCCGGCTGTACAGCCACGGACATAACAGAGACACCAAAGAGGCGCGAAACGCTATCGGATTTGCCTACTACAATTTCGAGATGAATGGGGATACGTATCAGCTGGACATGGAGGTGAGACAGCTTGGAGACTGGAAGTACGAGACACCGTATTCGATAAGGTTAATACAAAAGAAGAACTCCTAGGGCATTGACCCGACCTAACATCAGTCAGGGAGATGGACATCGGGCGCATTGCCATCGAGCATACGGAGGAGAACTTCCGGCTCGAGGGCTACGTCGATGAGGTGCTCAATCCCTGGAGGGAGGTGAAGCGCCGCGACCCCTCCTCGCCCTGGTACGGTCACTCCGGACAGACGGGGCGCCCCTCCTCCGAGCGGACTCGGGCTAAGATCCTCCACGGCGAGACGCGGCTGAAGTCATATCAAGTAAGAGAAGGATAAGAGTGGAACGAATCTTCTCTCAACTGCGAGCAACAGTGAAATCTATTGTTCTAGCGAATCGATCGCTACATCTCATTTCAACTTGGGACTATCAGGGCACAGAATTGGTTCAATAAAATGCACACTTATAAGATAAGGTGAGAAAATCGTACCTTTGGCACTGGAAAGAGAGAGGTGCTGCAGTATGCGGATACACTTGTTCTCCCTCTTTCTTCCACATTTGTATACCATCCCGGTGGTACCGGAGAGAATAATATATGACACAGCACCTAAGAGCTGCCATCACCGCCATAGGACACTACCTGCCCAGTGAGGTCCTCACCAATGACGACATCGCCAAGATGGTCGACACCTCGGACGAGTGGATCACAACACGGGTCGGCATCCATCAGCGTCACATACTGAGAGATCGGACCGAGGGTGCCTCAGTGCTTGGCGTGGAGGCAATCCGTGACCTGGTGAGACGTCACCCGGTCGATCTATCAACGATAGATATGGTGATCTGCTCGACCAACTCCCCGGACTATATCTTCCCCTCTACGGCATCGATCATAGCTGCTGAGGTGGGCATCCCGGACGGGGCGCCATGCTACGACTTTCAGGCGGCATGCAGTGGGTTTATCTTCGGACTGCAGATCGCTCGAGGATTCGTGGAGAGCGGGTTGTATAGGAGAATCCTCCTGGTGACGGCAGAGAAGAACAGTTACTTTGCCAATCCCTCTGATCGATCGACCCTTCCGCTCTTCGGTGACGGCGGAGCGGCGACACTGATCGAGCCGACGGAGGACGAGGTGGGTGTGATAGACCTCCTGATAGGAAATAAGAATATCGGTCACCGTGATGACCTGATTATCCCCGCCGGAGGCTCCGCCCGACCCGCTTCGCACGAGACGATAGAGAATGGGGAGCACTTCATCAAGATGAATGGGCGGGTGATCTTCAAGTGCGCCGTCACTACCATGGGCGAGACCTCGGAGGAGATGCTTGGGAGAAACGGACTAACCAAGGATCAGGTGACCTGGGTGGTTCCTCATCAGGCAAATCTCAGGATCATGAGTGCTGTGGCGGATCGGCTCGAGCTGCCGATGGATCGACTACTGGTCAATATTGGTCACTGTGGAAATACCTCCTCCTCATCCATTCCCATCGTACTGAGTGAGTGCGAGAGCCGGATACGAAGAGGAGACAATATAGTACTGACCGCCTTTGGCGCCGGTCTCACATACGGTACGGCCTTACTTAAGTGGGCTTACGACTCACCCGGAGAGCAAGAGTAACAGAGATGGATAAGACAGAGAACTTCAAGAGCGGCTTCGTCAACATCGTCGGCAACCCAAATGTGGGTAAGTCTACCCTGATGAATCAGCTGGTGGGCGACCGACTCAGCATAATCACCAATAAGTCGCAGACGACGAGACACCGTATCATCGGCATCGTCAATAGCGACCGCATGCAGATCGTCTACAGCGACACTCCGGGGGTGCTTAAGCCCAAGTACCGCATGCAGGAGGATATGCTCTCCTTCTCTCGCAGTGCTCTCGAGGACGCTGATATTCTCCTCTATGTCACAGATACTATAGAGAAGGCAGATAAGAATGCGGACTTCGTCGCTCAGGTGGCTAAGCTTGACATCCCCGTGCTTGTCCTGATCAATAAGGCAGACCTTATGAGTCAGGAGGAGCTGGCAGCACTGATAGAGAGCTGGAGAGATCGGCTCCCCAATGCCACTGAGATCCTCCCTCTAGCAGCCTTGCATGGGGCGGGGATCCCCTATCTCAAGGAGCTGATCCCGGAGCTGCTCCCTGTGGCACCTCCTTACTTTGATGAGGACGCGCTGACCGACAAGCCGGCACGCTTCTTTGTCTCCGAGATCATCCGCGAGAAGATCTTCCTCTACTATCAGGAGGAGATCCCCTACTCTTGCGAGGTGGTGATAGACTCCTTCAAGGAGTCTGACGATCTAATCCGAATCACAGGCAGGATCTACGTCGAGCGCGAGTCGCAGAAAGGGATCATCATCGGCAAGGGCGGCGTAGCGCTTAAGAAAGTCTCCACCCTTGCCCGTCGCGACTTAGAGAAGTTCTTCGGAAAGAAGATCTTCCTCCGCCTCGAGGTGGAGGTCTCGGATGACTGGCGAAACAGCGACCGGGCGCTTCGCTCCTTTGGTTACGAGTCCAAGAGCTGAGTACCTATTTCAATACCGACAACACATTAGACAGATACATACTATGGCCAATAGCAAACTGGTAGCCCTTGTCGGCCGACCCAATGTCGGCAAGTCCACCCTCTTCAATCGCCTCACAGAGTCCCGTACGGCGATCGTCTCTGATACTCCGGGCACCACACGAGACCGGCAGTATGGACGCTGCGAGTGGCAGGGTCGCTCCTTCAGCATCGTCGACACCGGTGGCTGGGTCGGTCAGAGCGATGAGACCTTTGAGTCCGCCATCAATAAGCAGGTCGAGATGGGACTTGCCGAGGCAGACCTTATCGTCTTCCTTGTGGATGTGAAGGAGGGACTCACTCCGCTGGATATGGAGATCGCCAATATGCTCCGCCGCACGGACAAGCCGCTGATGGTGGTGGCGAATAAGGCGGATAACTTCACGATGGATGCCTATGCCGCCGAGTTTTACGCTCTATCACTCGGTGACCCTTACCCCATCTCGGCAACCAATGGCGCCGGTACGGGCGACTTCCTCGATGCGCTGGTTGCGCTGCTCCCGGAGGAGAATACAGAGGAGGAGAAGGTTCCGGATATGCTTCGTCTCGCTATCGTCGGCCGTCCTAATGCAGGGAAGTCAACCTTAGTCAATACACTCTTGGATGAGGATCGCCACATCGTAACGGACATATCCGGCACGACGAGAGACTCCATTTACACCCATTACGACCGCTTTGGGCACAACCTCCTCCTCGTGGATACCGCCGGCGTGAGGGAGAAGAGGAAGGTGAGTGAGGACATCGAGTACTACTCCGTCCTCCGTAGCATCACGGCGATAGAGAACTCCGACGTCTGCGTCCTGATGCTTGACGCCACGCAGGGGATCGAGGCGGTGGATGTCAATGTCTACTCCATTGTCCGGAAAAATAATAAGGGGCTCATCGTCTGTATCAATAAGTGGGACCTGATCGAGGAGAAGGGCAAGGAGGTGATGGAGACCTACAAGGCAGCCATCCGCTCCAGACTGGCTCCCTTCACCGACTTCCCGATCCTCTTTATCTCCGCCCTGACGAGACAGAGGGTGCTGAAGATCCTCGACCTCGCTGAGGAGATCTATGCCAAGCGTAAGACCCGCATCTCTACAGGTCAGCTCAATAAGGTGCTGCTCCCCATCATCGGCGCCACCCCGCCTCCGATGATCAAGGGGAAGATGATCAAGATCAAGTATATCACCATGCTGCCCGGTGTTACTGTCCCGAGCTTTGTCTTCTTCTGCAACCTCCCACAGTGGATTAGGGAGCCCTACAAGCGCTTCCTTGAGAATAAGATACGAGCCAACTGGGACTTCAGCGGCACCCCGATCAATCTCTTCTTCCGAGAGAAGTAATCCACCATGGCTGAGGTAAGGAAACGGAAGCGTCGCACAGCAACGGCGGAGCGGACCCGACAACACTTCATCAAAGTAGCTCGAGACCTCTTCGCCTCGCTAGGCTTCCGTGACACGACGATGAATGGCATCGCCAAGAGTGCCGGCAAGAGCCGTCGCACCCTCTACACCTACTTCAGCACCAAGGAGGACATTTACTTAGAGGTAATCAAGGAGGAGTTTGACTTCCTCTATAGCGAACTGGAGAAGTTTGTCAATCAGCCGCTCCCCACACCGGAGAAACTCATGCGCTACATAGGGCGTCGTGAGGAGATGATCAATAACGTAGTAATGTGGAATGGGACACTGGAGGCAGAGTTCTTCAATGACATTGCCACCTTGGAGCGCGCAAGAGTGCGCTTCGATGTACTCGAGCGGCGTCTGATCCGTCAGATGCTTCAGGAGGGGATTGCCGGGGGGTACTTCCGCACCACCCTTGACCCGACCCGTACCACGATGCTCTTGCACGCCTGCCTTAAGGGACTTGAGGTGCCCTATATTCGGGGTCAGCTGGGACGCTCACGGGAGTCGCTCGTGCGCACCTACTTTATCGTCTACGACCTTATCCTGAAGGGGATAGGCAATAATACGGAAGAAGAATAATAAACCAATACCGGATATGACTATTTCTCAGACTCACAAGACCGCCATCGTCACCGGAGGAAGCCGTGGCATCGGTCGCGCCATCTGTCTCGAGCTTGCCTCGAGAGGCATCCAAATAGCCTTCTGTGGCAGATCGCACAATTCCAATACTGCTTCTCTCGAGGACGAACTCCGCAGGATGGGAGTGGAAGCCAAGGCTTACGCTCTCGATGCCGCAGATCACGAGGCAGCTAAGGCCTTTGTCGCCGACGTGCTCAGAGACTTCGGCACTATTGATTACTTAGTCAATAATGCCGGCATCACTCGTGATGGACTCCTGATGCGGATGGACGAGGAACAGTGGGATAGCGTCATCGATGCGAATCTAAAGAGCGTCTTCAATGTCACCTCCGCCGTCATTTCCACTATGATTCGCGCTCGCAGAGGAGCCATCGTCAGTCTCTCCTCGGTCGTCGGGCTCCACGGTAATGCCGGTCAGACCAATTACTCCGCCTCCAAGGCCGGAATCATTGGCTTCACGAAGTCTCTCGCTAAGGAGGTGGGCAGTCGTGGCATACGCGTGAATGCAGTAGCCCCGGGATTCATCCAGACAGACATGACCTCTCAGCTAAGCGAGGAGCAGACTAAGGCGTGGACTGCAGAGATCCCGCTCCGTCGGGCAGGTACTCCTGAGGACGTCGCCCAAGCAGTCGCCTTCCTTCTTTCTGATGATGCCTCCTACATCACCGGGCAGGTGCTGCAGGTCTGTGGCGGCATGGCGCTCTGATCCATGGAGGTACTCTACGAGGACAACCATCTGCTCGCTGTCTCCAAGGCTCCCGGTGAGATCGTCCAGGGGGATCGCACCGGTGATGAACCACTTGTGGAGACCTGCAAAGCCTATATAAAGGAGAAGTACAACAAGCCTGGCGCCGTTTTCCTCGGAGTGGTACACCGGCTCGATCGACCGGTGAGCGGGGTGGTGCTCTTTGCCCGAACTAGCAAGGCACTCACCCGGCTTAATGACGCATTCCGCCGGAGAGAAGACCTTGAGAAGGTCTACCTCGCCCTCGTCGAAGGTCGCCCGGAGCGCCCTACTGCGACCCTTACACACACTCTCCTTCGCAATAGAGATCAGAATAAGAGCTACCCGGTAACTAAGGGGACAAAGGAGGCAAAGGAGGCGGTGCTTGAGTACCAGACCGTAGCTCAGCCGACCGAGGGACAGACGCTACTTGAAATCCACCTCCATACCGGACGGCACCACCAGATCCGTGCCCAGCTGGCAGCCATAGGCTACCCGATCGTCGGGGACGTAAAGTATGGCGCTTCTTATCCCCTCCCCGACGCATCCATAGCGCTCCATGCCCGCTCCCTCTCTCTGACTCATCCGGTCCGACGGGAGCCGATCACCTTCATCGCCCCCTTCCCCTCCACTCCCGTCTGGGATCCTATCCGAGATCTATAATGCAAGAGAGGCTGTCCGAGATAATCGGGCAGCCTCTCTTGTGCTATTTAGGGCTCGTGTTACTTCTTATTGAGCCACTTATTCATCCAGTCGATCCAAGTGCGATAGAAGAGGACGCTATTCTGCGGCTTCAGGATCCAGTGGCTCTCGTCGGGGAAGTAGAGCATACGAGAGGGGATGCCTCGCAGCTGAGCTGCGTTGAAGGCCTGCATACCCTGTGAGAAGAGGATACGGAAGTCATACCCGCCTGCGATGCAGAGGATCGGGGTGTCCCACTTGTCTACGAAATGGTGGGGAGAGAAAGAGTACGAGTTGCGTACCCGCTCCTTGTCCGTCTCCCAGAAGGGACCACCGAGGTCCCAATTGGTAAACCAGAGCTCCTCCGTCTCCAGATACTGCGCATCGAGATTGAACATCCCGGCATGGGCAGCAAAGGCCTTGAAGCGACCCTCATGGTGACCGGCGAGATAGTATACGGAGAAACCTCCGTAGCTGGCACCGGTGGCACCGAGGCGATCCTTATCCACATAGGGCAGCGTGGCAGCGTAGTCGATCGCGGAGAGGTAGTCCTTGATATTCTGGCCGCCATAGTCTCCGGAGATCTGCTCGGTCCACTCCTTACCATTACCGATGGTACCGCGACGATTAGGTGCGACCATGATGAAGCCGGCGGAGGCAAAGGTGCGGAAGTTCCAGCGGTAGCTCCAGAATTGTGTCACCGGACTCTGCGGACCACCCTCGCAAAAGAGGACAGTGGGGTACTTCTTATTGGGGTCAAAGTTGGGCGGGAGGATAAACCATGTGATCATATCCTTACCGTCTGTCGTCTTGACAATATGGCGCTGTACGGTCACATTGGGATAGTCAGCGAGGAAGGCATCATTGTCAGGGGTCAGCTTCGTTGCCTTACCCTTAGCCACGTCGTAAGCAAAGGCGGAGGTAGGCTCAGCCATCGACTGAATGGTGAGGAGCATATCCTTACCCTCGCCCGCGAAGCCGGTCACGTCAGCATGGTCGTACTTCGTCATCTGCTCCGCCTTACCGGTCTCGATATTGATACTAAAGAGATTAGACGTGCCGTTATCCGGGGTAACGAAACGGAGCTTCTTGCCACAGGAACACCAGCCCAGCTGCTGAGGGTAGTACTCGTAGTCCTTTGAGACAAAGGTCTTCTTCCCGCTCTTCATATCCATCACGAAGATCCTCGGGAGGTCTGACTCACAGCCGTCATGCTCCATGCTTAGCCAGGCGAGCTTAGTCCCGTCGGGAGAGAACGTAGGGTTGGTATCGTAGCCCATCATCCCCTCTGTCAGATTGGTCGTCTTGCCACTCTGGAGGTCAAAGAGATAGATATCTGTATTAGTCGAGACGGCGTATTCCTTACCCACCTTCTTACGGCAAGAGTAGGCAATCTGCTGGCTATCCTTGGTCCAGCTCAGCTGCTCAGTCCCTCCGAAGGGCTTGGTCGGCAACTCAAAGAGCTCGCCCTCATTAAGGATGGAGCGAAGCTCCTTGGAGACCTTGCCATCGGTGCTTACCATGGCGATAAAAGACTGAGGTACAGAGACATTCCACTCATCCCAGTGCTTGTACATCAGGTCATCATAGATATGCCCGGTCTGCTTCCCGAGGTCAGGGTTTTCTTCCTTGGAGATCTCCGGGAGCATTACCTCGCGGATGACAACCACCTTCTTACGATCGGGAGAGTAAAGGAAGTCGATCACATCGAAGTCGTAGTCCGACACCACGCGGAGGTTGCTGCCGTCTAAGTTACAGAGCGCGATCTGAGCTTTATCGCCCTTGGTGGAGACAAAAGCAATCGTCTGATCATCGAGGAAGACCGGCGAGTGACCGGCATTCTTACCGAGAATGGCGCGCCCGCTGCCGGACTTGGCAGTCTCGCCGACCATAATCTCTGAGGAGAAGTTATTCTCCTCGAGCTGAGCCATAGAGCGGGTGTAGATGAAGTGCTTACCGTCCGGAGAGAGCTGGATGCCCCCGATGCGATAGAGCTTGTGCATCGCCTCAGCGGTGAAGACTTTGCCCTCGCCGGCGGTCTCTGTGACCGTCGTTGCGCTCACCGGAGAGCAGAGCATAAGCGCTCCGGTCGCCGCAAGGGTCATAAGGGATAAGAATCTTGACATGTGTAGGTGTTATGATTAAAAAGGTATATGTGCTCGTTACTTCACAATTGCGAAAGTACACAAATATTACGACACCCTCCGACTTGTCCGGCACACAAAGCACAGGACACACGACATATAATCGTGACACCCAGACAGGTACATCTCTACAATGACTTCGATACGAGACGATCCGTCTCCAAACCCGCTATGGCTACAAACTAATACCGGTAATAGTGACGACTAATACCGGTATTAGTGATCACTATTATCGGTAAAAGAATTATTGCTGATGGAGCCTACTCGCCACTGAGCAATCCTCGGTTATTTCTCGGCTGCTTCTGCCGGGAAATTGTTCCGCCAGGGAGGATCTATTTATCAGGAAAAGAGTATATTTGTACCAGTCCAATAGGACTACAACTAAACTTTAACGACAAATAGAGATTTCATTATGAAGAAGTACGAGTGCACAGTCTGTGGCTGGGTCTACGACCCTGAGGTGGGCGATCCTGATGGCGGCATCGAGCCGGGTACAGCTTTTGAGGACATCCCGGAGGATTGGGTTTGCCCCCTCTGCGGAGCCACAAAGGATGACTTTGAGCTTGTCGAGGAATAATTTCCACCACCAGACCTATCTTAATTAGGATCAAGCTAATCTAAATAACTAGGACCTCATCTGAGGTTTCCATAACGACAGAAGGGACCGATGCGGATCATACCACACCGGTCCCTTCTTACAATTAATACACGAAGCTGTCTCTATCTCTTGGGGATGAGCATCGCCATCGTCACCAACAGATCGAAGAAGACGATCTTGATGGATGCATTTTGCATAAGCTCCAAACGCGCGGCCGAGAGATCATCCATCAGACCAGGATAGGAGCTGAGAGGGACTGCTTCAGAGACACGTCTGATCCTGTCACGGATAGAGAGCCGTGTGTAGATGATATCGTCTGTCCCATAGGATAGTGCAAGCATCTCGCGAAGCATCCGATCGGTCGCATCGATGAGCGAGATCACCTCCGGACGGCTCAGAGTGGCTGCTTGATTGGCAAACTCGCGGTAGGCCTTTGGCGTCCGCTGCATCGCCGTCTCCATGAGACTCAGTGCAAGATCGGTCGCATGCTCCTGCGCCTTGCCCTCGAGGAGCCTCGTGGCACGGAGGAGATTGCCTCGAGCGAGGTGACCTGCCTCGTACGCCTGCTCCGGAGTGGCGTTACAGTTGCTTACGAGGTAGTCAATTAGTCGGTTCTCCTCGATGGGCGGCACATCTACTCGCTGGAAGCGGCTCAGGATCGTCTCCAATAATCGCGAGGGGTCGTGAGACACGGCAAGAAAGATAACTCCCTTAGGTGGCTCCTCGAGGAGCTTAAGGAGCTTATTGGCCGTATCCTCTCTCATCGTCTCAGGCTGCCAGATAAGCACTACCTGGTACCGACTCTTGAAGGAGCTTAGAGAGGTGATATGTATCAGACGATCGGCCTCAGCGACAAAGATGTGGGGCTGCTTATTGCCTCCCTTGAGAACCGCTCTCCAGTCCTCCGTACTAAAGCGCACCTGAGACCCAAGTAGTGAGGAGAAGTCCTCATGGAGATCCTCAGAGGTCACCTCCTTGGAGTCCATCTTGATGACAGGATAGCAGAGGTAGAAGTCAGGATTGTCCCACAAGTCCATCTGCCTGCAGGACTCACAGTGTCCGCAAGCATCCTCCACTGGATCCTCGCATAGGATATGACGAGCAAATGCAAGGGCTAGAGGAAGAGCTTCTCCACCATCGTCTCCACAGAAGAGCAGAGCATGCGGAATCGCTTCTCTCAGCCGAATAGACGAGAGCTGAGCAATCAGTCCCCGATCGGCGAGCGTCCCTGCATAGTCCGGAAGGAGACGGTTAGTCATTATGAGATCAGCCTCTAGGACGCTCTACCGCTCCGCTAAAGGTATTTGTAGGATGTCCTGCCTCGGGAGAGTCGAAGTACTTCATGAATTGCGAGCGGGCGAGGAAGCCAACCTTATCGACCTGCTTAGCTGCCAGACGACCGGTCATCTCGGTAATACTCTCGTACTTGTGCTCCTCCATCCAGTTCTTTACCTCGTCCAGTGACTCGGTGATAGCCTTCTCCTTCTTTCCATACAGGATCGAAGCCATCTGGATGGCGTTGGCCCCGGCGAGTACTCCCTTGAGGACGTCCTTGCCATTGCGAGCACCAGAAGAGATGGAGACAGAGAGACCGGGGACGGCACCACGGACAAGGGCAGTAAAGCGAAGACCGTCGTAGAAGTCGCTGGGGCTGCTGAAGACCGGTCCGGCAGAGAGACGCTCAGCGGAGAGATCAACGTCCGGCATGTAGGATCTATTGAAGAGAACCACACCGTCTGCACCGACCATATGGAGATCTGCGCAGAGGCGGATCAGATTGCTGTAGTACTTAGAGATCTTCACCACAAGCGGCTTCTTGTATCCCGACTCCCTCAGCTCAGTGACTATCTTGATGATGGCACGCTCCGGCTCGCCATAGTCTTGCGTCCGATCGGTCTCGATGCGCATAACATTAAGCTCCAGTCCATCCGCACCGGCGTCTGAGAGGCTCTTAGCGTAGTCCACCCAGCCCTCCGAGCTGGAGCAATTGATGCTCGCAAAGACAGGGATGTCCACTTCCGCCTTTACCTCACGTACCAGCTGCACATGCTGACGGATCGAGTGCTCCTCGGAGTACTCCTTGATGTAATTGTAGGCCTCAGGGAAGTCGTGTGACTGGTCGTAGGTATCTGCAGCCTCATTCTGGATCTGCTCCTCAAAGATGGACTTAAGTATGACAGCACCTACGCCAGCCTCGGCAAAGGTCTTGATCTTTGCGGGCGAAGCAGTAAGGCTTGAGCTTGCGGCGATGATCGGACTCTTGAGCTTCAGTCCGGCATAAGTGGTGGTTAGATCAACCATGGTATTACTTGATTATCTTGATGAATTAGTGACTAATATAAAGCCTCCTCTCATGAAGGCCTCTACGCGGGGGATCTCTTCACGGATAGCCTTGATACGATTTTGGTCGTTGGGGTGAGAGCTCATCACTTCACTCTGATTACCGCCGCCGCTACGGCTAGCCATCCTGACCCAGAGATTAGGCGCATTGTGGTAGTCATATCCTGCGAGTGCCATCAGATAGAGACCGATCTGGTCTGCCTCGTACTCCTGCTTACGTGAGTAGGGTAGCTCAAAGATGAGCTTACCTCCCACATTGTAGAGCACGCTGCCGATCACCTGTGCTCCCGCAGGACTTCCTGATAAGATCTGTCCCAGAGCCTGCCCTCCATACTGGCGTAGGATCGCCTGAGAGAGTCTCTCATTGGAGTGCTTAGCGACAGCGTGTGCCACCTCGTGAGCAATGACTGTAGCAAGCTCATCGTCAGTCCGTGCAACGGGTAGTATTCCCTCATAGACCACGATCTTACCGCCCGGCATACAGAAGGCATTGACTTGATTAGAGGCAATGAGATTAAACTCCCAGCGGAAGTATTTAATATCCTCAGTGTGTCCGATAGACTTGAGGTAGCGCTCCGTAGCAGCCGCGATCCGCTTACCCATCTCGCGAGTCCTGACAGTTTGCTCCATATCGCGGCTCTTAGGGGCACTGGAGATGAAGGATCGGTACTGCTGCTCACTGATTGCTACCACCTGAGCATCGGAGACCAGATTGATCTGCCGGCGTCCGGTAAGCGGGACAAGAGAGCAACCTGTCGTCAGGAGAGCGACTACCAGGGTGCTGAGAAATGATATATGATGGTGACGTAGATTCATTACAGTAGTGAACTATTGATTGTTTCGCCCCCCAAAGATACACATTTATCACCTTGTACTGTCAGACGCTCCGATCCACGAGTACAGCCTTCGCACTAGCCACGAATTGTGCCCATCAAACATAATGGGGAAGATCGGACGATCGGCCCGCCGAAGGATACGGAGACTCGAGTTCTTCCACGGGTTCTCCACCGGCAGACCTCGTCTGAGCGAGAAGTGCCCCACCCCGCCTGCGGGGAAGAGACCAAAGGGATAGCCGGCCTGAAACTCTCTTGCCAGGGCTCTCAGGCTCTTAACATTAACCGAGGGGTCATGGACATACCTTCTGCTGCTCTGCCTATTGGGAACAACAGGCACCCACATCTCCTCGAGGGAGGATATGTGTGAGAGGACCGAATTGACCAACACCTTGTAGTCGGGACGAATGTGACCAACTATATCTACCAGTATCAGACCATCGATGCCGCCAAATGGGTGATTGGATACTGTGAGGAACTGCCCCTGCCGCATGAGGTCTAGATGAGGATCTCATTACGTATCTCGTCCTTACTCATTATGTCTGTAGCAATAGTTATGACTGTACAAACCTAACAGAATAATATTATAACTCGATAGCGTCTAACAACGACAGGGCAAAAGCGCTGTCAAAGAAATAGAAATAAAGATAAAAACTAACGTGGTACCGGTCCTTTGAGTAGATTTGTCCGTGGAAGAATAACCAGCCCAGACCAGATGCTTTACAAGAAAGTCTTATCTCTTGTCATTCCCCTACTTGCCAGCCTGAGTCTCTCCTCATGTGCCAGGAAGGCGTACTATGACATCAGCACCGGTGCTGATGTCGCCGACAGCGGCAACTATGTGGTACGATGGCAGGTGCGTCCGGGGATGAGTGGTGAGGTCGCCATCTACGCTTCTGATGACGCCGGTAGCTATCCGGTCCAGCCGACCAAGGTAGAGCCTATCGGTAAGGAGTGGGCCACGTTTGCGACCGAGGGCAGCTACTTTACCAGGCACTATTTCCTCCTTGTATTTGACGATCGAGAGGTACGGGTCACCGGGACGAGAGTCATACCTACAGAAGGGTTTTCCAATCTTAGGGACGCCGGTGGATACAACACCGAGGGACAGCCTCATCATCTCTTCCATAGGACTGAAGCATAATCTAGTGCTGAGCGACTCCTACTCATTTGTCTACCTCACAAATGGCATCGGAAATGTCCTCCAGAAGGACTTCGCCGCCAACACCCCGGTCGACTACAAGTCTGTCCTGGAGAGGATCGGTAACGGAGCCTTGACCCAGGAGGGAGTGATCCTCTTCGTCCACGATATGTTCAATAGTCTGGCGTATGAAAATCCAGAGCAGCTCTCCGCCGCCCTCCACTACCTCCTCGACCCGGACCACTACCCGGTGATGATCAGCGATGAGTGGGGGAAGGATCGGACCGCCTTCCTCATCATGCTGATCCAGTACAGTCTGGGCGTCTCCAGGTCAGACATCCTCTCGGACTATCTGCTGAGCAACGCCCTGCTCCCTGTGGAGCAGCTGGCGCCTCAGGGATTTCGCTTTGCGCCAGGCAGACAAGAGGCTCTGACGGAGTTCTTCCGCTGTCGACCCAGCGACCTCCTCTCCATCATGACCGACATTGAGAATAAGTACGGCAACATAGAGAACTATATGGACAAGGTGCTGGACTTCGACGAGTCAGACAGGATCCGACTGAGGGAGCTGCTACTCTACTGATCATAAACCGAGACAAGCAGCCACCCTGGCGAGACAACCTTTGTCCGTCAGGGTGGCTGCTTTATTACAAAAAGAAGATACTCGGACCCCATAACAACAATGCTCGAGAGCATCAGAAGGATTACTAAACCGCCCGGAGAGTTTTTTCACCCCAAGTCACCCTCTGACTAATATCGGTATTAGTCAAAACTATAGTCGGTATTAGTCAACACTAATATCGGTAATAGTGTCAACTAATACCGGTAATAGAAATGCCGAGTCACTACCTGCTGATAACCAATCTGGTGCGAAACTCTCGGTACAGCACAAATATTGGGGTTGTGAGACCGTCGACCGGTTAGGGAAGATTCGGATGCGCTTACCCGGGCCTGGGGACACAGGAAAACAGGCTAGTGGACAAAAAAGCGTATCTTTGCGTGACAAAAATGCAGAGGTACCCAATCGTACTTCGCTCAGTGTCCGCTCGCAGGAAGAGGGGACGCTGTAGAATGAGCAGATATGAGCATGACGAAGAAGAATTATAAGACTTACGATCAGCTAAGCCTCTCGAGTATTGATCGGGAGGTACTGGAGTTGTGGAAGAGAGAAGATCCCTTCGAGGCCTCACTCAAGTGGCGCGAGGGGGCACCGAGGTTTATCTTCTACGAGGGTCCTCCCTCAGCCAATGGTATGCCGGGGATCCACCACGTCATGGCTCGCACGATCAAGGATATTATCTGCCGCTACAAGACGATGGAGGGCTTCCTCGTCGACCGCAAGGCAGGGTGGGACACCCACGGACTGCCGGTAGAGATCGGCGTGGAGAAGAAGCTCGGCATCACCAAGGCCGACATCGGTACCAAGATCTCTGTCGATGAGTACAATGAGGCGTGCCGCAAGGAGGTGATGAAATATACCGCCGAGTGGCGCAAGCTCACCTCGGAGATGGGTTACTGGGTGGATCTGGATCACCCCTACATCACCTACGACAATCGCTACATAGAGACACTGTGGTATCTCCTGAAGCAGCTCTTCGAGAAGGATCTGCTCTACAAGGGATACACCATACAGCCCTACTCTCCAGCCGCTGGCACCGGACTCAGCTCCCATGAGCTGAGTCAGCCCGGCGCCTATAGGGACGTGAAGGACACCTCCTGCACTGCTCTCATGGAGATCATCGATCCCGCTGAGGAGCTTCAGGGACACGGGACCGCCTACTTCGCCGCCTGGACCACCACGCCGTGGACCCTTCCCTCCAATATGGCTCTCGCCGTCGGCAGCGGGATCGACTATGTGGCTGTGCAGACATTTAACCCCTACTCCCTCGAGCCGATCACCGTCATGCTGGCGGAGCCGCGCCTCTCCGCCTATCTCAGCCCTGAGGGCGAGGAGCTGCCGATGGAGGCCCCCGAGAAGGGGAGCAAGGTGATGCCCTACCGCATCGTTGCCCGATATAAGGGGTCTGACCTCGTAGGGCTGAGATACAAGCAGCTCTTTACCTGGGTCAAGCCTGATGAGGGGGCTCTGAGGGTGGTGGCAGCTGACTTTGTCACCACCGAGGATGGTACCGGCATCGTCCACATCGCACCCACCTTCGGTGCCGATGATAATGCGCTCGGCAAGAAGGAGCAGATCCCCGGCATGATGCTCATTGACAAGGGGAGCAAGGAGGTGCCAATGGTTGATCCCGAGGGGAAGTTTTACACCCTCGAGGATCTAGACCCACACTTTGTGGAGGAGCGGGTGGACGTCGCTCAGTACGGAGTCTACGCCGGTCGCTATGTCAAGAACGCCTACCTCGACAAGCCGTCCGACGCCGACTCTCTCGACATTGACCTCTGTATGGCACTCAAGGAGAGAGGCCAGGTATACAGGATCGAGAAATTTACTCACAGCTACCCCCACTGCTGGAGGACCGACAAGCCGATCCTTTACTACCCGCTGGACAGCTGGTTTATCCGCACCACGGCAGTCAAGGAGCGACTGATTGAGCTCAATAAGACGATCACTTGGAAGCCTGAGTCTACCGGCACGGGACGCTTTGGGCAGTGGCTGGAGAACCTCCAGGACTGGAACCTGTCCCGCTCACGCTACTGGGGTACTCCTCTGCCGATCTGGCACAACGAAGACTACAGCGAGCTGAAGTGTATCGGATCCGTCGAGGAGCTCTCCCGCGAGATCGACCTCTCGGTGGAGAAGGGGATGATGAAGAGCAATCCCCTTGCCGATCGAGGCTTTGTCGTAGGTGAGTATACGGACGATAATTACGAGCGGATCGATCTCCACCGCCCCTATGTAGACGACATGATCCTCTGCGACAGCAAGGGGCGGCCAATGGTTAGGGAGACAGACCTTATCGATGTGTGGTTTGACTCCGGGGCAATGCCCTATGCTCAGCTGCACTACCCCTTTGAGCACCGCGAGATGGTGGATGAGAGGAGCTACTTCCCGGCCGACTTCATTGCCGAGGGAGTGGACCAGACGAGGGGGTGGTTCTTTACCCTCCATGCCATTGCGACGATGCTCTTTGACAGTGTCGCCTACAAGCACGTGATCTCCAATGGTCTCGTCTTGGATAAGAATGGAAATAAGATGTCGAAGCGCCTCGGCAATAGCGTAGACCCCTTCATGATCATGGAGCAGAAGGGGGCAGACGCTCTGAGGTGGTACATGATCACCAATTCCTCACCGTGGGACAACCTGAAGTTTGACCCCTCGGGCGTGGACGAGGTGACCCGCAAGCTCTTCGGCACGCTGCACAATACCTACTCCTTCTTCGCACTTTACGCAAATATCGACAACTTCGACCCCGCGACAGCTCGAAGGATCCCTCTTGAGGAGCGACCTGAGCTGGATCGATGGATCCTCTCACGCCTCCACTCACTGATCACCGAGGTGAAGTCTGACCTCGAGGACTACGAGCCGACAAAGGCCGGTCGCGAGATAGCTGCTATGGTGACAGACCAGCTGAGCAACTGGTATGTCCGCCTTGCTCGCAAGCGTTTCTGGGGCGGCGGCATGACCGACGACAAGCTCTCCGCCTACGAGACCCTTTACGAGTGTCTCGTCACGGTGGCTAAGCTGATGGCACCTTTCGCTCCCTTCTACGCTGATCGACTATACCGCGATCTCACTCAGGATGAGACGCAGTCCGTCCACCTCACGGACTATCCCAAGGCTGATCCCTCAGTGATCAATGCCTCACTGGAGGAGGCTATGGACTATGCTCAGAGGATCTCCGGTATGGTGCTCTCACTCCGTCGTAAGATGGATACGAAGGTGCGTCAGCCACTGCAGAAGGTGGTGGTACTTACCTCCGATCCTCAGATGATCGAGTCGGTGAAGCACGTGGAGGAGCTGATCCTCTCCGAGGTGAATGTGAAGGAGCTTGTCTTCGACTCCGGATCCTCCGACCTTGTGGTGAAGAGAGTGAAGCCCAATTTCCGTCTCCTCGGACCGATCTTCGGCAAGGATATGAAGAAAGCGGCTGCATACCTCACCGGTATGTCGCGAGAGGAGATTGAGACCTTTGAGAAGGCCGGGAAGACCGAGTACGAGGGCAAGGAGATCACACTCGACAGTGTGGAGATAATCTCTGAGGACGTGCCGGGGTGGCTGGTACTCAACGAGGGCTCCATCACCATCGCTCTCGACGAGGAGATCACCGAGGAGCTGCGTATCGAGGGTCTTGCTCGCGAGATGGTCAACCGGATCCAGAATCTCCGCAAGAGCTCCGGCTTTGACGTGGAGGATAAGATCGACATTCGCCTCGAGAAGACCCCGATGACGGAGCAGATCCTCGCGGCTCACAAGGACTACATCTCCACTCAGGTACAGGCACGATCGATCGAGTCCGTCGAAGGACTCTCCACCGGGGAGCTTCTTGACCTGGATGAGAAGGTAACCCTACATGCAGAACTAACCATTGTAAACAAGTAAAAGAGATAACCATGGCTACTGTAAGATACTCTGATGAGGAGCTGGAGGAGTTTCGCCAGATCATCAATGAGAAGCTCGACAAGGCTCGCAAGGACTACGACTCGCTCATCGAGTCGATGAATGGGAGCGAGAATAGCGACATCAACGACACCTCGCCCTCGTACAAGAACCTCTCCGAGTCGGCGACCCTCGCCTCTCGACAGGAGACCGCCTCCCTCGCAGCGCGTCAGAAGAAATTTATCCAAAATCTGGAGGCTGCTCTGATCCGCATCGAGAATAAGACCTACGGCGTCTGCCGTATCACCGGCAAGCTCATCCCTAAGGAGCGGCTCCGTGCCGTCCCACACGCTACGCTTAGCGTCGAAGCAAAGAACGCCGGATACAAGTAATCACAGGTAAGTCTATCGTCTACAGTGAGCGTCAACGACATACCCTCCACAGCAGATCGACCTGTCACTGATCCGAGAGAGATGCCTGCAGATCGTCCCCGACGTCGACTTACTGTCGCTGTGGGACTGGCTCTCCTGCTCTTAGTTATCGACCAAACTATCAAGATATGGGTCAAGACCCATATGCAGCTCGGCGAAAGCATCGTGGTGGCAGATTGGTTTCAGATCTACTTTACGGAGAATCCCGGGATGGCATTTGGCTGGGAGCTTTTTGACAAGCTATTCCTGACTCTCTTCCGCATAGTCGCCAGCGTGCTGCTGGGGTGGCTGGTGGTCTACGTCTCGAGGAGGCGGTATGGTCGCGGCGTGCTGACCTGTCTGGTCGCTATCTTTGCCGGTGCAGTGGGTAATATCATCGACTCTATTTTTTACGGGAAGATTTTCACTCACAGCTACGGGCAGGTAGCAACGATCTTCCCCACGTCGCCGGAGACTGGCTATGGAGACTGGTTTCAGGGGAAGGTAGTGGATATGTTTTACTTCCCCATCATCCGCAGTCAGTGGCCCGACTGGGTGCCCGGCTGGGGAGGAGAGGAGCTGATCTTCTTCCGCCCGATATTCAACTTTGCCGATGCCTGCATTTCGGTCGGTGTGATTGCGCTGCTGGTATTCTACAGCGGCTCTTTTGCTCACCTGATGGGTCATATCGGTAGTAAGAAACCTAAGGACAGAGCACTGGAGGACTCCGTCATACGTGATGAGGAAGAATCGTAGTCTCTGCAGCCTGATCCTGCTCTCCATCGCACTGATAGTGCTCCTCTCGCAGTGTCGCCGCCGACCGGATGCGATCCTGACGAGAGACGAGATGAAGGCAGTCACCAAGGATATGGTCTTAGCCCAGTCTTACATCGACAGCAAGTATGGGATGCCGGACTCAGTCCGCAAGGCATACTATGAGAGTGTGCTGGAGAAGCATGGGATCTCGCAGGCAAAGTACGATACCTCTCTCATCTGGTATGGAGAAAATCTCCCCATGCTCACGAAGATCTATAATCAGATCATCGAGGAGCTTCAGCAGGAGGCTGTAGTCTTAGACACCTTATACCAAGACTCCATACGCCGCGCCGGGCTGACCTATAAGCCGCTGGAGTCGCTCTGGAGTGAACCCTCAAGGGTCTGTCTCTCGGAGGGAAACCAAGGCTATCGCTTTATGGTGTGTGAGCTTAGGAGCGGCAGTGTAGCAGGAGGGGACACGCTTGACTTTGGCTTCAATATACTGCCGGGGCTGCTCAGTTCCGGGGAGAGGATCGAGGTCTCTTTCGTCACCCTCACCCGAGACAGCAGCATCGTCTACTCCACACAGACCACACTGGATGGCAAAGGCGACCGACGGATAGCACTCGAATATGTTGCGCCTCAAGATACCACCAGTGAGCAGAGCCAGTGGCACCGTCTCTTCCTCTCCTACTATCGTGACAGGGACTGCCTGAGGAAGGTTCCACTGGTCCTTGATAGTATTTACCTCTCCAAGCGTGAGTCTCCGGTGGTGGAGGAACCGGCAGAGGAGGAGACTGAAGAGTAAAATTAACTAACTTTGTAACTAAGATCGGCACAGACCTATGGGACAGACGGGAGACATGACACTCATCTACAGTCCGGAGACACTGGACTTTATCCAGCAGAGCATGAATTACCTCGCTCTGCTTGATCCCGAGGTCACCCCTCGATGGACGAGGGAGACGGTACGTGAGTGCCGAGACACACTGGCAGCAGTGTATGCCGCAGCAACGAGACTTCCGGATCTGGATCCATCGCTTTTCTTTGGCGAGCTGGAGCATTTAGTCGAGGAAGAGGATTACGAACGGGTGAGACGACGCTACGAGCGATTCTTTGCCGACCGAGATCTATTCCCCGATGCACTCAATGAGCAGATGCAATACTCGGAGCGTCCGATCAACGTCAGTCTCAGTGAGCTGCTTGCCGACCTCTTCCAGGCTCTCGCCGATATCGTCTGGGTCTATAGGCAGCAAAATGAGGAGACAATGGTCCAGTCCATTGCCGAGGCGAGGTACGCCTTTGACCACGAGTGGGGAGAGAAGCTTGCAGCTGTGCTCAGACGACTCCACCTATTGCTCAGCGATCCGGACTTTATGCCCCTCGAGATGCCGGACGATGAGGATGACCTATTGAGTTACGATGAGTGATATGCCTATAGATCGGACCACCATCACCAAGGAAGAGCTCGGGGAGCTGGAGGCGGAGGAGCTTCCGGTGCCGGTCACAATCCTTGACGCCTCGTGCTCGGACGAAGAGATAGAGAGCGTCATGGATGCGCTCTCGAGAGCTTCCGTTCTCGGTCTGGACACAGAGACTAAGCCCTCATTTCATAAGGGCGAGGGGAACAAGGTCTCCATACTCCAGCTCTCCGATCACGAGCGATCAGTAATCATCAAGCTCCTGACCTTTGACGGCAAGGAGGACAAGGCATCACGCCTTGCCCCCGTAGCACGCGTGCTTGCAGACGACAAGACGCTCCTCGTGGGGGTGTCTATCCACGATGACGCCCTCGGCCTGAGGAAAGACCATAGCCTAGAGTGCCATCAGGTCCTTGAGCTACAGCTGACAGCCAAGGCCGCTGGGCTTAAGGTCTTCTCGCTCTCCAAGCTCTATGCCCTACTCTACGACAAGCGCATCTCCAAGAGCCAGCGACTCAGCAATTGGGAGAGCGAGAAACTGTCGGAGGCGCAGACAAACTATGCCGCACTCGACGCCTACGCCGGTCTGTTGATTTACGATGGGCTCAAGGACTTCGTCAAGCCCTCTATGATCGAGAAGAAAGTGGGGCCGACTGTGAGAATGCCAAAATCTAAGAGGAAAGAGCCCTCCGCTAGAGCAGTCCGAAAGCGGAGGGTGAAAGCTAAGCCCAGGGGCACAAAAGCCAAAAACAAAACCACCGACAAATAACTCTCCTTATGACCACCAACAACACCATACCGATACTCCACTTACGCCCCGGAAAGGATGAGCCGATGGAGCGCCGCCATCCCTGGGTCTTCTCAGGAGCACTAGACCGGAGAGACACCGACGGGCTGATGGAGGGAGACCTGGTTGAGCTCAGGAGCTCCAAGGATGACTTTGTCGCCCGCGGCTACTGGTCCCCCGAGAATATTGCGATACGGATCCTCACCTTTGATGTATCCGAGCAGATTGACCAAGCGTTCTGGACCCGGCGACTGAGGGAGGCTCTCGAGGTGAGGGAGGTTGTTGGTCTGGCGAGAGAACACGCCGCTTTCCGCTGGGTTTATGGCGAGGGTGATGGACTCCCAGGACTGATCATCGACCTGTACGACACTATAGCTGTCATGCAGGCTCATACGCTCGGCATCCACCGACAGAGGCACATGATCTCAGAGGCGATGTCCTCGGTACTCGGCAGTCACCTGCATGTGGTCTACTACAAGAGCGCCGAAACCCTGACTGCAAGCTCTCCGATAGAGGGGGAGATTGATGAGCTGCTAATGGGATCTCTACCGAAGGAGCAGGAGGTGGTGATCGACGAGCGGGGGATGAAGTTTTACCTCGACGTTGTCAAGGGACAGAAGACCGGTTTTTTCCTGGATCAGAGGGACAATCGCTCGCTGCTGAGACAGTATGCTAAGGGACGTAAGGTGCTCAATATGTTTTGCTACACAGGGGGCTTTTCCCTCGCTGCCATGCTGGGAGAGGCTAAGCAGGTGGTGTCCGTGGACAGCTCAGAGCGCGCCATAGACCTGACAGCAAGGAATATGGAGCTCAACTTCCCCGGCAGAGATGACACCCACGAGGAGATCGCCACCGATGCATTCGGCTACTTAGAGGGACTACAGGGGGGAGAGTACGACCTGATGGTGCTGGATCCACCCGCCTTTGCAAAGAATAGACGCGTCCTCTCACGCGCCCTCAACGGCTATCGTCGGCTCAATCGCATTGCACTCCAGAAGATTGCCCCATCGAGCCTGCTCTTCACCTTCAGTTGCTCACAAGTGGTTAGTCCTGAGAAATTTCAGGAAGCAGTATTTACCGCTGCTCTTCAAGCCGGGCGTGAGGTGAGGATCCTCCATCGACTTACTCAGGCTGCGGATCATCCCGTGAATATCTATCACCCCGAGGGAGAGTATCTCAAGGGACTTGTGCTCTACGTCAAGTGATGTCCCGATACTTCTCTCGACTCGCTCCGCTGCTCCTTCTCATCGGGATGCTGTCCTCCTGTATCGAGACGAGGAAGGAGAGAGAGTCGGAGGAGGTCAACTACCGAAAGTGGAGCGAAATCATCGCCAGTGACACGCTCCGAGTGGGGACAGTCACTTCTCCTACAGACTTCTACTTCTACAGAGGAGAGCCCTTCGGTCTTGAGTATCAGAAGGTATTTCGCTTCGCCGACGCTAACAAGCTCAAGCTCGACATCAGGGTCACCGGTAGTAGGGATAGTCTCATGGCATGGATTAAGTCCGGGACTATCGACCTATCCATCACTCCATTTGCCATGACCTCCGAGCTCAGCCAGTCGTATGACTTTGCCGGCAGCGTCGATACGATCGCCTTAGTAGTGGTGCAAAATAGATCCACCACCCCACTCCTCCGCAGGGTGGGCGACCTAAATGGAAAGTCGATCTACGTCTCCTCCAGTAACCCGGCAGAGATGCGGCTAAAGCAGATCGTTACTGAGGCAGCCCTGGACTCCCTCCATATCCTGCCGGTCGACTCACTGGGTGATGTGGACCTGATCAAGTCGGTCGCTGACCAGGAGGACTCTATCCGCTACGCAGCAGTAGACACCCGGCTCGCCGGATTATTTCAGCGTCACCACCCCACCCTCGACACTGAGCTTCGCATCAGCGTACCACTACGGTACAGTTGGATGCTGCACAAGGGGAATCAGAGCCTCGCCGAGCAGATCAGCACCTTTTTCAATACCTCACCTGGGGAGGAAGGGAATGATCCCGATCGCCTACTAACGATAGAGAGTGGCAATTACTTCAGGGACCTCAGATCTCCCCTTCCTACTCCTACCATCCGACCAGGTGCGATCTCTCCTTACGATGAGATATTCATGCAAGAGGCAAAGCGTCTGGGCTGGCACTGGAGCTATCTCGCTGCTATCGCCTTCACAGAGTCCCGCTTTATCCCGGACGTTGTAGCCCGATCAGGGGCGAGGGGACTCATGGGTGTGATGCCCGCCACCGGTCGAGCGTACGGGGTGAGCAGCGATCAGTTGCTGGACCCTCTGACAGCAGTGCGCGTGGCGGTCGATTGCCTTAGGGACAATGAGAAGTCCTTCAGCAACATCAGTGACACCCACGAGCGAGAGTGCTTTACCCTCGCCGCCTACAACGCCGGTTACGGTCACGTCCTGGATGCGATGCGGCTGGCACGCAAGTACAGCGCCCCCGACAGCGTCTGGGAGGGTGGCGTAAGGGAGTATCTCCTCCTTAAGAGCACGCCGAAGTACTTCAATGACCCCGTGGTCAAGTTTGGCTACGTCCGCGGCTCGGAGACAGTCAAGTATGTAGACAATATCATGCACCTCTCTGCCCTTTATCAGGGAGCAAAGAGGAAGGAAAAATAGTTAGCTAAGAGTATGAAAATAGTAAACTTATCAGAGCAAAACAGCCTCATCAATCGCTTCATCGCAGAGATGAGAGATGTCGATATCCATGGGGACTCGATGCGCTTCCGGAGCAATGCCAGGCGCCTCGGTGAGATCATGGCTTACGAGATCAGTAAGACTCTCGACTACACCGAGAAGAGGGTGACCACGCCCCTTGGGACCAAGGATATGTACCTGCCTACAGAGGAGGTAGTCGTCGCCACCATCCTTCGTGCCGGACTCCCCATGCAGATCGGACTGACCAATTACTTCGACAAGGCTGACAACGCTTTCGTCTCCGCTTACCGCAAGGAGGGTGGAGATAGTGAGCTGGGATTTGACGTGCACATCGAGTACTTAGCTTCGCCCTCTCTCGAGGGACGGACGCTGATCCTTGCCGACCCCATGCTCGCCACTGGTAGCTCGATGATGCTGGCCTACAATGCACTCCTGACCAAGGGGCAGCCAGCCACCACCCACTTCGCTGCCATCATTGCCAGCCAGCAGGGAGTAGACATGCTCTGTAAGCATGCTCCTGAGGACTCCACACTCTGGATCACCGCCCTCGATGATAAGCTCAATGAGCACGCCTACATCGTCCCGGGACTGGGTGACGCCGGCGATCTCTCTTTTGGGACCAAGATGGACTAATAGCGTATCACTACAAGTAGAGCCTCCGATGGGACACGTGTCTCGTCGGAGGCTCTGCTCGTTATAGGCATTCTGCCTATACCTTCCTAAGCCAGATGCTCCGCACACTGTGATCATCGCTCTTCTCGATGATGAGATTGGAGCGAAAGCGCGTCGGCTCGATATTCTGCACCAGATTGATCAGATTGATATCGTCCCACACCTTATTTGCTAGGCTGACCGTCTCTTCTCTGGAGAGATCGGCGTAGCGATAGAAGTAGGAGTCCTTATTCCGAAACGCCGTCTGTTGTAGCTTGATGAAGCGGTCCACATACCACCGTCGGATCGCAGACTTATCCGCATCGACATAGATGGAGAAGTCAAAGAAGTCTGACACGAAGACCGACCGACGTGCCCGGGAGGCATCCACGCTCGCCTGCAGGACATTGATCCCCTCGATGATCAGCACATCCGGCTGATCCACATCGTCATACTCATCAGGGATGACATCATAGAAGAGGTGGGAGTACTTGGGAGACGGCAAGTGACGACGACCACTCTTGACCGCCGCGAGGAAGTTGAGCAGGCGCATCACATCATAGCTCTCGGGGAACCCCTTTCGGTCGCTCAGACTGCGTCGCTCCAGTTCAGCATTGGGATAGAGGAAGCCATCAGTCGTCACGAGCGAGACCTTTGGCGTCTCCTCATTCATCGACAGAAGCTTTTGCAGGACCCTCGCGGTCGTGCTCTTCCCCACGGCAACACTACCGGCGATCCCGATGACGTAGGGAACGGTCTGAAATTGTCGGTGAAAAAACTCCCCATAGTCGCTCTGCAGATTCTTGTGGTGCATAATGTTTATCTCCAGGAAGCGACACATAGGGAGGTAAATGTCGCTAATCTCCTCCACTGTGAGCGGTTCATTCATTGCGTGGAGCTTGCTCACGTCTATCTCAGAGAAGGGGAAGTCAGGATGGCTGTCCAATCTGCTCCACTGATCTCTGGTAAACGACTGATAGGGCGAAAATGTAGCGGTGTAAGGTTTCATTTGACGGTCGATAAGTCCTTCGTACTATATCACGACAAAGGTATCTATTTTACCCCACCCCAGCTCAAGCGCAGGAAGTGTCGTTACAGGGGAAAAGCAGCACAGAAAACCTCAGAACTCCATACAAAGAATGAACAAAAAACAGATCGCTGGCTCTCAGCATATTGCGAATCGTCACACCTAATACCGATAATAGACTTCACTAATACCGGTATTAGTCTAGGTCAATCATCATTTGGTTCTGATGCGATTGGTCAAAAGTTAAGGCATATGAATGGATATGGATGTCAGTAAATGTGTAACTTTACGCCCAAGATTTCCGTATGATAGACCGTAATACCATTGACCGCATCATGGAGCGCGCCGACATCGTCGACGTGGTGGGAGACTTCGTGGCACTGAAGAAGCATGGCAAGGATTACATCGGCTTGTGTCCTTTCCATGACGACTCGAGACCATCATTCAATGTCTCCACAACTAAGAACATCTGCAAGTGCTTCGCCTGTGGTGTGGGAGGTACGCCGGTCTCATTCTTAGAGAAATACCTACACCTTACCTTCCCTGACGCCATCAAGTACCTTGGGAAGAAATATGGTATACCGGTCGTAGAGACGCAGCTATCGGCCGAGGAGCAGGAGGCACGCACAGAGCGAGACAAGCTACTGTCTGCCAATGCATTTGCGAGAGACGCCTTCACCAACGAACTGCATAACGGCAACGAGGGGCGTCTTGTCGGTCTGAAGTACTTCCGCGACCGTGACCTGAGCGATGAGACGATTAAGCGATTTGAGCTCGGATACTCGCCGAGGGATCGTCACTTCCTCTACTCATTAGCAAAGGAGAAGGGCGTCTCCGCCGACGCCTTAGAGCAGGTCGGGCTACTCTTCCGGACCGATGACGGGCAGTACATCGACCGGTACCGCGACCGCGTCATATACCCCATTCACTCGATCAGCGGTTCGATCGTAGGCTTCGGAGGCAGGATCTTAGTTAAGAAGGAGAATACGGGGAAGTACATCAATTCGCCTGCTTCCTCGATCTACGACAAGAGCCGGGAACTCTACGGACTCTACTTCGCTAAGCAAGCGATTGCGAAGAAGGACAAGTGCATCGTGGTGGAGGGATATATGGATGTGTTGTCCATGCACCAGCGAGGGATCACCAATGTGGTGGCCAGTTCAGGGACTGCCCTTACGACGCAGCAGGTGCAGAAGATCAAGCGCTTTACGTCCAATCTCACCTTCATCTTCGACTCAGATGCCGCCGGCATCAAGGCAGCCATGAGGGGACTGGACGTAGGGCTGGAGCGCGGGATGAGTCTCCATACAGTGCTGCTGCCGGAGGGCGAGGATCCCGACTCCTTTGCCAAGGGCCACACTGCAGAGGAGATCGAGCAGTACATCAGCGAGCATGAGGAGGATAGCCTACGCTTCAATGCCCGGATCCTCTCTGAGCAAAACGGGACTGATACACCTCAGGGCATAGCGGATACCGTGGCGGTCATAGCGGAGTCGATGGCGCACATCCAGGATAAGCTGATCCTGGACATCTACGTCAAGGATATGGCTCCCCGACTGGGTGTCGAGCCGGAGCACCTGCTGGAGCGGATCCAGAAGCTGCAGCAGCAACAGAGGAATACCATCCGACGGGAGTGGCAAAACACACAGCGCCGCCAGGAGCAACAGAAGCGAGAGGAAGAGGCGACTGCTCCCAGCCCAACGGTACCTAAGGAGCAGACCAGCCAGCCTGACGAAAGACTCAATCCTTTCGAGATCACGCTGCTGGGCGAAATCATGAAGAACGGGCTCATGGAGATACCCGACTACGAGATAGAGCCGGGAAGGCATGGCTGTAGCCTGATCCAGGTAGTGCAGAAGGAGACGAGGGACCTGAGGGAGAATGGTACCCTGACCACACACTTCTGCACCATACTCGATGAGGTGGAGCGACTATACGAAGAGGAGCCCAATCCCGACATTGCCAAGTACCTCTCCTGGCACGAGGATCCGGTGATCCTGCACACGGTGGCTGATCTGCTGATGAATGAGGAGGAGCTGAGCGAGATGCACTCTGTCTACGTCAGCGAGGCCTCCACACCGATAGAGGTGGTCAGTCGGGTCATGAGGACAATCCTAAGCTACAAGTACGACTTTGTCCTCAGGCAGATCTCGGACCTGCTGCAGCAACTGCAGACCATACCGATGGATCATCAAGAGGGTGACGAAGCTCTGGATGAGCGGTCAAGAGAATTACTCGCCGAGCTGGCGAACCTAAACCAGATGAAGGTGGATATGAGTCGGATGCTGGGGGATCGCATCCTCACACCGCCCCTTAAGCTTCAGCCAAGACAACATTAGAAATAACGCATATATAGATGGAAAACTACTTACTTGAGGCGAGAGACATCGTCAAGGATTTCTCCGCACATCGAGCTCTTGATCACGCCAGCCTGAGAGTTGAGCGTGGTAAGATCCATGGTCTTCTTGGACCCAATGGTGCCGGGAAGACTACCCTCATCCGCGTGCTAACCCGACTTACCGTGCCGGACGAGGGGGAGATCACCTTTGCAGGACATCCCTTCACCAGCAAGGATCTGAAACACATCGGCTACCTCCCTGAGGAGCGAGGGCTTTACCCTAAGATGAAGGTTGGCAAGCAGGCTCTCTACTTTGCTCAGCTCAAAGGGCTGGAGCGCAAGGAGGCTGAGAAGAGACTGCGCATGTGGTTTGAGCGACTGGACATCATCGACTGGTGGGACAAGAAGGTGGGAGAGCTGAGCAAAGGAATGGCTCAGAAGGTCCAATTCGTCTGCACCATTATCCACCAGCCGGATCTGCTGATCTTCGATGAGCCGTTTAGCGGCTTCGACCCGATCAATGCGGAGATCCTGAAGCGAGAGATGCTTCGCCTGAGAGATGAGGGACACTCGATCATCTTCTCCACCCACGACATGTACAGCGTGGAGGAGTTGTGTGACAACATCACACTCATCAACCACTCTCACGTGGTCCTCGACGGGGACATCCACGAGGTACGTAACGACTATAGAGGAAATCTCTACCGGATCGTTTACGACTCTGAGATAGAGCTCCAGGAGGCATTGAGGGAGAAATTTGTCTTCCGCACCGATGAGACCAACCTGTACGGTCAGCACACACTGGTGATCGAGAATACCCCGGGGATGAGTTCACGCGAGCTACTGGCGACCTTTGGACCCATCGGGGAGGTGGTGAGCTACGAGGAGATCATACCGAGCATGAATGATATTTTCATCGACGTAGTCAAGAAGAGCGGTGCCCCGACAGAGCTACAGAGTATTACGGATAAGCAAAGAGAGATCGTAGAGAGCCATGAATAATTTCCTCATCGTACTCCGGAAGGAGTATATGACCATCGTAGGGAAGAAGTCATTCATCATCATGACCTTCCTCACCCCTATCCTAATGATACTACTGGGAGCCGTGCCGGCTCTGCTCGGAGTCTTTGCGAAGGATACCAGTGACAAGGAGGTGATCATAGTGGACCAGACCGGCAAGTATTACGATGCCATCAAGGCAGGAGAGGCAGAGGGCTTCCACTTTATGGATGGTGCAAACAACATATCGGAGTACAAGAGCGAGGCGCTCTCCTCCGACAGCCTTTACGCTGTCGTGGTCATCACAAAGGATCTCCTCGAGGACCCACGAGCTATAACGATCTACTCCACCGCTACGATCCCTCCTGCGCTGGAGAAAAACCTCTCCGAGACACTCTCAAAAGAGCTGCAACAAGAGAAGATTGCATCCTACGAGATCCCGGAGCTGGACAAGATCATCGCCGACTCCAAGGTGTCAGTGGATATCTCTACCGTACAGTGGAGTGCTGACGGGGAGGAGGTGGCAGCCTCAGCTACGGTGGGAATGATCACGGGGCAGATATTCAATTTTGCCCTCTACTTCTTTGTCATCATGTATGGATCGATGGTGATGGAGAGTGTGCGGGTGGAGAAGAAGAATAGGATCATGGAGATCCTTGCCACGAGCGTCAAGCCCACCACCCTACTCTGGGCAAAGATCGTGGGCATCGGTCTCGTCGGGATCACTCAGCTGCTGATGTGGGGACTCTTCTTCGTCATCGTCTTCGTGGCACTGCAGTCACTGCTGCTGAGCTCGGTGACCTTTGACATGAACCAATTCAAGGACGCTGTGATGGCAGCACAGGAGGGAGGCTACGATGCTGAGCTGGCAGGCAGCCTGGAGGCACTGGCGAATATCAACTACGGACAGATCATCCTCTGCTTCCTCTGTTACTTCATCACCTCCTACGTCTCTTTCGCCGCACTTTACGCAGCTTCCGGCGCGGTTACAGACGCCGAGGAGGGAGTCAATCAGATCACTCTGCCGATCACCATCCTGCTGCTTTTTGGATTCATCTTCGGCTTCTACTCGGCAGAGAATCCCAATACCAATATCTCCCTCGTCACCTCCTTCATCCCCTTCATGGCACCCAATGTCATGATGGTGAGGCTACCCTTCAATCCTCCCGCCTGGCAGGTCTGGCTGTCGATGTTTATCATGATTGCCTTCACCTGCTTCTTTGTCTGGTTTGCAGCCAAAATCTTCCGCGTCGGTATGCTGATGTACGGCAAAAAGCCGAGTGTGAAAGAGCTCTGGCGCTGGATCAAGTACGAATGACCCCTTACCCGTTAACCTGCATTAACTATTGATCGTTTAGATCTTTAGGTAGCTAACAACCAAACCCTTACCGATGTAATGGGAATGTAACACCCTACAGTATAGAGCACTACGCCTAAGGGGTTGAGACCTACAGGGATCGGAAAAAGCAAGAGAATCGGACTTTTTTTGTTTCGATAGGTTTCATAACCTTTGCACTGCAAGGCATCCAGATAAGGCCTTCTCTCCATTGGATCCAATGGGAGGAGTCCTTATTTTAGCCCCGGATCTATCTGATCTCCCCGGACAGAGTTGCATCAAGGTCGGAGAAATTTTAGAGCATTATGATTAGCAGTACACTTATCAATGCTTGGGATAACTTCCTAAGCAACGTCAGGACCAGTCTTCACTCACCTCAGGACTACCATATGTGGTTTGAGCCCATCAAGCCGATCAAGTGGGAGGACGGAGTACTGACGGTACGTGTACCCTCTCGTGACTACTACTCGCGGATCGAGTCTCAGTACCTGGAGGTACTCAAGGAGTCCCTCGGGATCGCCTTCGGGGACAATGTGAAGCTCAACTATCAGATCCCTGACGAGACCCTTCGTCGGACACTGGAGAGTATGCCTCGACAGAGCTTAAGAGGGACAGACATCACTACGATCCAAGACATCGAGCCATCTACCGATCTGTCTCAGTCCGCTCCCGAGGCTCAGAGTGCGCCCTTCCGGACGCACCTGGACAACAGGATGAAGTTTGACAACTTCTACGAGAGTATCTGCAATAGGCTCGCCTACACTGCCGCACGGTCGATCATCAAGAAGCCTGGTAATAACGCATTCAACCCTCTCTTCATCCACGGTGCATCCGGGGTGGGCAAGACGCACATCATGCACGCCATCGGTAATCAGCTGGTAGCCGACAATCCCTCCATGAGAGTGATCTACATACCTGCCCAGACATTCATGCGTCAGTATGTCTATGCAACGATAAAGGCAAAGCAGCCAGAGCTCTTTTTCGACTACTACCACAATATCGACGTGCTGCTGATGGACGATATCCAGGAGATAGCCAGTGCCACAAGTACGCAGAATGCCTTCTTCCAGATCTTCAATAACCTGAAGCTTCTCGGCAAGCAGATCATCATCACCTGCGATCGTGCACCGGTGGAGCTGAAGGGATTTGAGGACCGACTCTACACCCGACTGAAGTGGGGTCTTACTGTGGAGATCGAGCGTCCGGACGTGCGGCTAAGGAGGATGATCCTGCAGTCCAAGGTAAAGGAAGCAGGTGTCACTATATCCAATGACGTCTTTGACTTCATCGTGGAGCATGCCAAGGACAACGTGAGAGACATCGAGGGATCCCTGACGTCACTAATGGCCTACTCGCTCTACAATGATGTGCCTCTGGACATTCACTTAGCCCATCGCGTCATGTCCCAGACAGTGGGCATACAGGAGCATAAGGCAGACCTCAGCGAAATCATTGACACCACCTGCCAATTCTATGGAGTCTCTCAGGAGGACATTGAGAGCAAGCGCCGTAAGCGGGTAATCGCGCTCGCCAGGCAGACCGTGATGTACCTCTGCAAGGAGTACACCGACACTCCACTCAAGGTGATCGGCCAGACCTTAGGCAATAGGCACCACTCCACCGTGATCTATGGCTACAATACCATTCGCGACCTGATGCAGAGTGATCAAAAGGTAGCTAAGGATGTGAAGGAGCTCGCCGCGATGCTTGGCTTCTGAGTTCCATTGGAAGGGCGCTAATTAAGTAATCAAAAAAAACACCGGCAGTCAATCGCAGCAGTGGTCTGACCTTACAGTTGCAAGAGGCAATCCACACTTAATTGATTATCAGCAGGTCAGGATCTACCACTTCTAATACCGGTATTAGTCTCGACTGATACCGGTATTAGTTTTGTCTATTGCCGGTAATAGGTTTGACTGAGACCGATATTAGTTTGAGCGCTTCGCTTATTGATCCGGGCAGAGGTGTGGAGTGAGGTCTCAAGCTGCGCGTACACTATAGACAACCATTGCCTTGTACTTGAGACCACACATCCGGTGCGTAAAACTGAGGAGCCGATGACCCAATAGGTAAGTTTCTCACAAAATGCGGAAATAGCTCAGTTGGTAGAGCGCAACCTTGCCAAGGTTGAGGTCGCGAGTTCGAGCCTCGTTTTCCGCTCAGGTTTTGAGGAGAGTAAGAGTATATCTTACCCTCCTCTTTTCTTGTACTCTATCAGACCCCTCGACACAGCAGGTGAGCCAGGTACCCGGCACCGGCTACAGGGGTAAGCCGGAAAGGCTGGGTACCTCTGTGCCGACATAGCACCAGCTGCACCCGATCGGATCGATCAACCAGCACCGGGCAGAGCGGACGATAGGAGGAGGGGATCCCACACTCCTTGAGAAACTGAAAGACCGACTTATGCCCCCTGCTCATCCCGTGGAGTACGAAGGTGTCAGATGAGCGAGCCGCTCGAATATACGCCCCCTCACAGGGCGACTGGAGAAGCGAGATGGCGAGCAGCTGCGACCAGACCATTTCGGTATCTGCCGGCTGAGCGAAGACAGTGGGGAGGGCTATCCGATAGAGCTTTTTCCTAAAGAGCTCGTATTGGGTACCTGTCGCAGTCTCAAATAGAGCCCCACCCTCAGTAGACGGAGAGAGGATATCATCGATCTGGGTCGCTGTAAGATCCATCTCACTCATTATCCGATAGAGAGCAAAGGGATCTCCGTCCAGACATAGGCATCCACAGTCATTATCCCAGAGTGCCACCTTAGCTTGTGCCACTTGCCGATCCAAGTAGTCCTGCTCCACACGGAGATGGGACATGGTATTGATCGTGCTGGATGTGAAGGAGGGATTTATCTCCAGAAACAGTGGGATCAGCTTATGGCGAATGAGATTTCGAGTAATGGAGGGATCCTTATTGGTGGAGTCCTCCACATGGGGCAATTGCTGCTCAGAGAGATAGTGCAGTATCTCATCACGTGTGACAGATAGGAGAGGACGCCAGACGGAGGTTCGCTCGTCGTAGGATCGCATGCCACAGAGGCCTCGTCCGCCGGTACCCCTGGCAAGATTGAGGAGAAGTGTCTCCACCTGATCACCGGCATGGTGAGCTACAGCAATTGCAGCAGCCTCGTACTCGACCATAAGCTCAGCAAACCAGTCGTACCTCAGTACTCGAGCTGCCATCTCTACAGACAGGCCTTGCTCCTGCGCGTATCCAATGGTGTCGAAAGATCGAACGACGAGCCGAGCATCGGGATAGCGGTCACGGCAGAGCCGGCGCACAAAGGTCTCGTCCCTGTCGCTCTCGTCTCCCCGGAGATGAAAATTGACATGCGCGGCGATGACCTCGTAGCCGGACCTGTAGAGCAAGTCCATGAGACAGACTGAGTCCGCCCCTCCACTGAGCCCGACAATGATCGTCGAGCCCTCAGTCATCGTATAGTCAGATAGTGTTAGTGACATAAATGATAGCAAAGAGTACCTCAGGGCACGAAAGCTCTGAGGCACTCCTAAGTCGTCTATGGAAAATCTTCTATCACTGGAGATCGACCTCACGTGCAGACTCCTCTGCAAGCTCGGGATCGACCAGGACACGTCCGCAATACTCACATGCCGTGATCTTCTTACGAGACTGGATGTCAATGATCCTCTGAGGGGGGATCTTATTGAAGCATCCCTTGCAGGCGCCACGATCGATCGTCACGACAGCGAGACCATTTCGGTACGAGTCACGTGTCCTGTGGAAAGCTCTCAGCAGACGCTCATCGATCTTAGTCTCGAGCTCCTTAGTCTGATCGTGCAGTCTATCCTCCTGATCCTTTGTCTCAGAGATAATGGTGTCGAGCTCTGTCTTCTTGACCTCAAGGTCTTTTTCTCTCTCCTCAGTCTCGTGACTCAGCTCCTCCATGGCCTCCTCCAGTCGAGCAATACGCTCCTTAGCGAGACGAGTATCCTTCTCGAAGCCCTGTATCTCCAGCTCCTGATACTCTATCTCCTTCACTAAGAGGTCATACTCTCTATTGTTGCTGATATTATGGAGTTGCTCATTGTACTTCTTGATCAGCTCATTAGAGTTGATCGTGCTCTCCTTGTACTCGCCGATCAGGCGATTAAGCTCCTTGATCTCTTCCTGGTCCTTCTGATACCGAGTGTGGCGTCCCTCGATCTCGTCCTCCAGGTCTCGCACCTCCTCCGGCAGCTCGCCGCGGATGATACGTATACGATCGATCTCACTGGTGACCAGCTGTAGCTTATACAGAGCCTTGAGCTTCTCCTGCACGGAGAGCTCCTCTTGATCTATAGATTTATTACTTGCCATTACTTCTCTCGAGATAATTTACCGGATTTGCACTATTTACAGAGTAGTGGAGTGCAAATGTACCCATTTTCTCTGATAAGATATCCCCTAAGATATTCTGAGTCATCAGCTCGGACTCATAGTGTCCGTAAGTTGCCAGTACCGTGTAGTCAGTAGCGTCGTAAAAGTCGTTGTACTTCGCCTCACCTGTGATGAATAGCTCCGCACCAATCCTGCCTGCTCGTCTATAAAGGGAGGCACCGGATCCGCTGCAGAAGGCCACCCTACTGACCTTATGTCCGTCGTAGCGACTGTGACAGACCCTCTCTACTGGCTGGAAGGCAGACATACTGTCCACAATCTCCTTAAGCGTCATCGGACGGGGTAAGTCCCCGATCACTCCGCCTCCCACCTCGGGAGACTGATAGCTGACCGGGAGGATGTCGATAGCAGGCTCCTCGTAGGGATGAGCACTCCGTAGCGCAGACAGGACCGTGCTCAGCCTACCCCTGTCGACCAATACCGCAATGCAGGTCTCCGGCTCTACATGAGCCTCACCCGGTGCGCCGCAGTGAGGATGAGCGTCTGATGACGGCGTAAATCGTCCCTCTCCATTGACCGAGAAGCTGCATCCACTATACTCCCCCTGCATACCTGCTCCAGCATCTGCCAGAGCTGTTCTGATCGCATCTGCATCCTGAAGAGGGGCATAAGTGACCACCTTACAGTAATAGTCTGACTTTGGTTCGAGGACCTGTACATTCCGCAGGCCCATCATCTTCGCCCAGTAGAAGTTAGGACCCAGAGGACTATTATCCAGACTGGTGTGGGCGCTGTAGATGACCAGATCGTGCTTTAGCGCAAAGGCCACGCATCTCTCAATGTAGGTCTCAGAGGTGATCCGTCTTAGGCTGTGGAATAGCAGCGGATGGTGCGTAAATATCGCATTGCAGCCTAAGTCGACAGCCTCCTGAAGCACCGCCTCTGTGATATCGATTGCCAGAAGTACACCCCGACACTCTTGGTCCGTATTACCCAGCTGCAGACCGGAGTTGTCGTACGACTCCTGCAGAGAGACCGGGACTTGCGTCTCGAGGAAAGAGATAAGCTCTGATATTTTCATATGTAAATCACTCAATGAATATTACGCTCATTTAGTGCTGAGGCGTAGGCCCTTGCATTACGCATATGCTCCGAGTAAGAGGCAGCGAAGTTATGACGACCGCTGAAGTCCTCCTTAGCACACATATATATGTAGTCATGCTGCTCGGCGGAGAGTACCGCATCGATGGCGGATGCGGACGGGATCCGTATGGGGCCGGGCGGGAGTCCGAGATGGAGGTAGGTATTATAAGGAGAGTCGACCTCCAGATGCTTATGCATGACCCGTCTTATCGACCGATCTCCTAGGGCGAAGAGGACAGTGGGGTCAGACTGCAGTGCCATTCCACGATGGAGCCGATTGAGATAGAGCCCGGCTATGGTCCTATACTCGTCGCTCTTGGCGCTCTCCTCATTGATAATGGATGCCAGTGCGATCACCTCCCGGGGTGTCATACCAAGCTCTGCAGCCTGTGAGCGGCGCTTCTCGTTCCAGAAGGTCTTACTCTCTCTCGCCAATCTCGCTGTGATCGCCCTTGCGGACTCAGTCCAGTAGACCTCATACGTATCGGGGATCAAGTAATAGGCAAGGGTAGAATCCTCCACTCCAAGACTATCAAGTAAGGTCCGATCAGTCATCGCCTCAGCTATCGTCGCGCTATCGCAGAGGAGCTGATCCGACAGACGTCTCCACAGCTGCCCCACGTCTCGGGTCGTGGTAAAGGTAATCCTAACCGGCACCTGAAGTCCTCGGGACAGTTGGCGATATAGTCCCAGAGTTGTCTCGTCGGGTCTCACCAGATAATGACCGGGACGGGGTTCACCGCCCAGAAGGCCCACCGTCGACAGGTCTCTGCCATTTCTGACAGAGACTCCCCACGGGATCCTGCCAGAGACCGCACTCCAGTCGTCGCCCGGATAGATATAGATACTGACCGGAGCTGAGCCCCCACAATTGTAGGATGGCATCTTTGTCACTCGGTAGCCGGTCCATAGCGCAACGACTAAGAGACAGACCACCAAAGCTATAGCCCAAGTCCATGGTCGCTTGAACACCTTGCTGAAATTCATTTCTGTGAGGAATGTTATAGGGAATACCCCTTTTTATCGTACCTTTGCGGGCAAAGATACTCAAAATAGGCCCTGTAGTTCAACGGATAGAACGGAAGTTTCCTAAACTTTAAATGGGAGTTCGATTCTCCCCGGGGTCACTCCAGCCAGCAGGTGTGCCGTCTCAGCGACAGGTGTACCTGCTCTTTATTTGGGAAAATCAGGAGAAAGACCACCCTCAGGAGATCAGTACTCCTGAGGGTGGTCTCTATTAAATACAAATAAATTGATTGCTCAAAAACATGAGTCCAGCGACCGGGCAGACGTTGCCGTCACCCTATCTGCTGATATGGAGGGAGAAACTGCTCATCCGGCAGCGAGATAAAGGGAGTCACACCACTGACACCCCATCCAGCCAGATGCGGTCCAGGCTATAGACCTCACTCACCAGTCCGGAGGAGAGCTTAAAAACCTGCGGACCGCGCCGCATGAGTTGCTGTCTCATACCCCGGCTAAGCTGTGAGGCTGCCAGGATCCGTGTCCCCATGGCCACATTATCTGCCTTAGCAAAGAGTCGGGCATCGTCATCGCTGTCATCCAGACAGATCGAGTAGACCGTTACTCCACTTGTAAGTGATCGGTGCGAGAGCATCGCGTTGATCGCTCTCGAGAGACCATCATCCGTTCGCCAGGTCACGACGAGTGTTGTCTCAGGACCACGTCCAAGGGCACTGAGTGTGTCATGGAAACCCTCCATTTCTTTTCCTGGAAAGCGCTCTCCCGGATTGAGTCCGTAGTCGGGCTCTACGGGAGCCACTCTGGCAGACAGACACGACAGTATCAGTATCAGAGCGAGCCCTCCAAGTACGAAATTTCTGAATCTCATATCAAATTGTCTAGTGAATAGATATCCTGAGTCGCCACATACCCTCACGGGCCGGTATTGCAATCAGGCGTCCGTGTCTCGGAACCTTTTTGTGAGGACAACCGCTGTTGTCCATCGCACTAAGCGGCACAAAGGTACGTGATTTATGCCTCGCAACAAAATACTCACCTCTAAGACTCAGGGCTTTCTCACTCCCAGAGAGGGATCGGCGACGTCCTGCCCACCCTGCCCGTTCTATGTGTCTCCGGCTATTGTCCTCCGGATGCATCGTGGCAGGGAAGGCAGCAAAGGAGCGCCATTTTGTCACCGGCAGACTTGTCAGGTCGGACTTGGCACACTTTTCCCTTAGTCAATAGTGCAAGTAACGACTATTTCAATCACTATTTAGTAGCTCAATTATGAATATCAAACCGTTAGCAGACAGAGTCCTCATCCAGCCCGCAGAGGCAGAGAAGACCACTGCATCAGGCATCGTCATCCCTGACTCATCTGAGAAGAAGCCGGTCCGCGGCAAGGTCATCGCCGTCGGTGAGGGTACCAAGGATGAGAAAATGGTGCTTAAGGAGGGAGACAACGTCCTATATGGCAAGTACGCAGGTACTGAGGTCGAGGACGGAGACACGAAGTACCTCATCATGCGCCAGAGCGATGTGCTCGGCATCATTGAGTAATCAATCGTAATAAAACTTCAAAGGAATTAAATCACAACATATATATGGCTAAGCAAATCAAGTACAGCACTGAGGCAAGGACCCTCCTCAAGGATGGTGTCGACAAGCTCTCCGATGCAGTCAAGACTACTCTCGGACCTAAGGGACGCAACGTGATCCTGGACCGCAAGTTTGGCGCTCCCCACATCACCAAGGATGGTGTCTCCGTAGCTAAGGAAATCGAGCTGGAGGATCCGTATGAGAACATGGGTGCCCAGCTGGTCAAAGAGGTGGCCTCTAAGACCAACGACGACGCCGGTGACGGAACCACTACCGCAACTGTCCTCGCTCAGAGCATCATCAGCGTTGGACTCAAGAACGTTGCCGCAGGCGCTGCCCCTCTGGAGATCAAGAGAGGTATCGATAAGGCCGTCAAGGTCATCGTCGAGGATCTGAAGAAGCAGAGCGTCGAGGTAGGCACTGATTTGAAGAAGATCGAGTACGTAGCCACACTCTCCGCCAATGGAGATGAGGAGATCGGAAAGCTGATCGCCGAGGCCTTCGGTAAGGTCAAGAAGGAGGGCGTCATCACTGTCGAGGAGGCTAAGGGCATGGAGACCTACGTAGACGTCGTCGAGGGAATGCAATTCGACAAGGGCTACATCTCCCCCTACTTCGTGACCGACACGGACAAGATGCTGACTGAGTTTGACAACCCCTACATCCTGATCTACGACAAGAAGATCAGCAACATCAAGGACATCCTCCCGATCCTCGAGAAGGTCTCCCAGAGCGGTCGTCCTCTCCTGATCATCGCAGAGGACGTGGAGAGCGAGGCACTTGCTACCCTCGTGGTGAATAAGCTCCGCGGCATCCTACAGATCGCCGCTGTCAAGGCTCCCGGCTACGGCGATCGCCGCAAGCAGATGCTCGAGGACATCGCCATCCTCACCGGGGCAACCGTAGTGAGCGAGGAGGTCGGTCTCAAGCTCGAGAACGCCACTGCAGATATGCTCGGAAGTGCCGAGAAGATCAGCGTGGACAAGGATCACACCACCATCGTAGGCGGCAAGGGCGACAAGGATGCTCTCGCCAATCGCGTCAGCCAGCTCCGCAATCAGATCGAGGCAACCACGTCCGACTATGATCGTGAGAAGCTCCAGGAGCGTCTCGCCAAGCTCGCCGGCGGTGTGGCAGTCCTCTACGTCAGCGCCCCCAGTGAGGTGGAGATGAAGGAGAAGAAGGACCGCGTCGATGACGCTCTGAGCGCCACTCGGGCAGCGATCGAGGAGGGAACTGTCCCCGGCGGTGGTGTCGCCTACATCCGTGCCCAGAAGGCTCTCGAGGGTCTCAAGGGGGCTAACGACGACGAGCAGACCGGTATCGACATCATCTGCCGCGCCATCGAGGAGCCTCTGCGTCAGATCGTCGCCAACGCCGGCAAGGAGGGCGCTGTAGTGGTGCAGAAGGTCCGCGAGTCGGAGGGTGACTATGGATACAATGCACGCGAGGATCGATTTGAGAACCTCCGTGAGTCCGGAGTCATCGACCCGACCAAGGTATCCCGTGTCGCTCTCGAGAATGCTGCCTCCATCGCAGGCATGTTCCTCACCACTGAGTGCGTCATCACCGACATCAAGGAGGATGAGCCTGCCATGAATCCCGCCGCAGGTATGCCTCAGGGCATGTAATCCTGCCTCGCTGAGCCAGAGTTTGCTCAGCACAGGTTAGTCAGACAAGGCTGTCGACCCCCAGTGGTTGGCAGCCTTTTTTTTTACATTGTCAGCAAGTGAGTTATAGTGCCGTATCAGAGCCGAGCCGCTCTTCAGAGTGTGGCGTCATTCTAATACCGATATTAGTCGCAACTAATACCGGTAATAGTGAATGCTAATACCGGTATTAGTAATCACTATTATCGGTATAAGTTTGGAGGGCGAGGACCGGCACCCCAGGTGCGCCTTTTTAGTTATATTTGTACAAAACAAAAACAAAGCATCATCTCATAACACTCTACTTACGATGGTACAGGTCCTTGTTGTCCTGGTAATTACTGCAGGACTGCTGATGTGGGGACGCATCCGCACGGATGTAGTCGCCCTCTGCTCGATGCTGGCACTGGTACTCATGGGGATCATCACCCCTCAAGAGGGACTTGCAGGCTTCTCCAACCCTGTAGTGATCATGATCGGAGTGTCCGTATCAGCGAGTTTGTGCTTCAGGAGTCCCATCGCCACGACACCCAATGCGATGGTGATGAGTGTGGGGCGGTACAGCTTCATGGACTACGTGAGGGTCGGCCTACCTCTCCAGGCAATCGTCCTGGTGGCGATGGTATGGCTGATCCCTCTGATCTACCCGCTATGAGATCCCGTGCAGTCAGCACGCTTGCACTCAGGTCAATAGGGATCCTATCCACACCACTCTCTACGAAGAGGTAAAAATGGTACCTTTGCTAATGAAATAAGGGAGTAACCTATCCCCATCATGAGAGGGTGACCCTGTCGCTCGGGACCTCGGTCTCGAGAGGAAAGTCCGGGCCACATACGGTGACGAGGGCTGCCGTACGCAGACGTGAGGGGAAAAATCATGTATACCGGCGACTGAGGGCTGCTCGTCCGATGCCGGGGGGTAGATCGATAGAGGAGTCGGGTGACCGGCTTCCTAGATTAATGATAGGGAGGATGGCTTTGCCATCTCGACAGAACCCGGCTTATCACCCTCTCCTGAGGGGGATAGATTGCTTCTCTTTTTGTATATATCACCGATCACACCGGACTCTATCAGACATGCCCAACGACCAGAGGGACAGCCAGCAGAGTAATGACCTCCCCAGCTACGAGGAGCGCCTACAGACCATCCGGTCCAGAAGGGAGAAGGAGCAACGCAAGAGCTTCTTCTCTCGAGTGACACGCCGGGGCAGGAAAGCAAAGCGCTTCTTCTCCGACGAGATCTGGCGTCTCCGTGAGGACGATCTCAGGGGTGGGCAGAAGTGGATGGTGCGGGTGCTACAGGTGATCGTGATCACGATACGCGAGTACACCGACGGCAACCTCGGTCGCAAGGCCTCTGCCCTCACCTACACCACCCTCCTAGCGATCATCCCTATGCTGGCTGTGGTACTCAGTATTGCGGCAGGCTTCGGGATGCAGAGCTCGGTCCAGCGACAGCTGTACGATTACTTCCCCGGTCACTACACAGAGCTGACACAGGCCTTTGACTTTGTCGAAAGCTATATGAATGTGGTCCACAGCAATACCTTCATCATCATCGGAGTGGGTACCTTGCTCTACACCGTAGTGCGACTGATGCTCAATATCGAGGATGTGATGAACGAGGTGTGGCACATCAAGGAGCCCCGTCCTTATAGCCGGCGGATCCTCGGGTCTATGGCCTACTTCCTGATCCTCCCCTTCCTGATCACCCTCACCAGTGGTGTCAATGTGTTTATCCGGTCATTCTCGAGCTTCAAGCTCTTCGGCGAGCTCTCTCTCTCTCCGCTCTTTTCCTTCCTGAGCGGCTTCGGTCTCTACCTGATCTGGATACTGATCTTCACGGCTCTGTATAAGCTTATGCCCAATACCCGAGTCCGCACGGGAGCGGCGTTGATGGCGGGGACGCTGTCCGGTGTGGTCTTCCAGCTCTTCCAGATGATCTACATTACCGGACAGCTGTGGGTAAGTAAGTACAATGCGATCTACGGAAGCTTCGCGGCTGTACCATTGCTCCTCCTATTTGTCCAGATGTCATGGGTGATCGCACTCTTCGGTGCGCAGCTAGCCTACTCGATCCAGAATGTGGAGTACTATTATTTCCGCTCCGAAAGCGAGCATATCTCGAGGCGCTTCAGGGACTTCATCGCCGTGGTGCTGATGAAGAAGATCTGTCTCGCCTTCAAGCACGAGGGGGAGGTGTACAATGGTGAGGAGCTGGCTAAGGAGTGCCACCTACCGATCATTGTCGTCAATGATACGCTCGACAAACTGGTGCTCTGCCGACTGCTGATCCGTCAGCCAAATCCGAAGCAGACTTCACGCCCTACTTACCTACCTGCCCTCGATGTCAGCACCATCACCGTACGCAAGGTGACCACCGCCATGGACCGGCTTGGGGCGGAGAACTTCCAGATCGACCTCTACAATACCTACGCTAAGGAGTGGCTCATTGTGCGAGATGCTCGCTTCTCAGAGGATCCGGACAAAATGGATCAGCCGGTGATCAGCCTCTGACAGGCTATTCTCCTCATTCTCTATCACCTACCTCTCAGGGAGCGAGAGAGGTCGAAAAGAGGGCACCTAGGTGTCCTTTTTTTCGTAGTTTTGTATGCAACAGATAAAACCTCAATCACCACATAGCACCATGAATAGCAAAAGAAACATCCTCGGTACACTGATCATCGCTGTAGCTGTCGTCCTCTCGGTATGGATCGGTGGCTCAGCTCTGCGGCACCGCAACGACGGACCTCGCACGATCACCGTAAAGGGCAGCGCTGAGCGGTCCTTCCGTAGCAACCTCGCCACGTGGAGTCTCACGATCACTAATCACAGCAGCTCCCCTAAGGCGGGATTTGACGAGGTAGAGCGCCAGAGAGGCGTCGTGGTTGGCTTCCTCCGCTCACACGGATTTACCGACGAGGAGATGGAGACGCTCGGTGTATCGTACAATGAGCGGGTCAATGGCTACTACAATAAGAATCAGGACCGCTACGTCGAGGAGCACGACGGCTACGATGTGAGCCAGACGATTGTCCTCACCTCAGAGGATGTGGACAAGATAGACAAGACCGCTAAGGCTGTGGGTGAGCTCATCAATCTTGACGTCACCGTAATGGTGGGCGAGCCCAACTACTACTACACCAAGATGGCGGACCTGAAGCTGGAGATGCTCGATGCTGCTGCCGCTGATGCACGAGACCGCGCTGCATCAATCGCCAAAGCGAGCCACGGCAGTCTCGGCGCCTTGCAGAAATCTCAGATGGGCGTCTTCCAGATCCTGGGACGCTACGCCAATGAGAGCTACTCCTGGGGTGGCACACTTAATACTTCAGACATAGATAAGACCGCAAGTATCACCGTCTCATCGACCTTCCTCCTGAAGTAATGACTCTCGACGAAGCCCGCCGACGGGTAGAGCAGCTGAGACAAGAGCTGGAGGAGCACGAGTATCGGTACTACGTCCTCTCCGCTCCCACCATCAGCGATAGGGACTTCGATCTCCTGATGAAGGAGCTGGAGTCTCTTGAGGAAGCCCATCCGGAGCTGATCTCCCCCTACTCTCCTACACAGCGAGTAGGGAGCGAATTCATAGGCGGGGTTGCCACCGGCACTGCCGTCGCCCACAGTGTGCCGATGCTCTCCCTCGCCAACACCTACAGCATAGGTGAAGTAGAGGACTTCTACCGCAGGCTCACTGAAGCGGTTGGCGAGACCCCGGAGCTGGTGGCGGAGCTGAAGTTTGACGGTGTCTCTATCTCTGTGATCTACGAGGAGGGACTGCTCCACCAAGCACTCACCCGCGGTGATGGGCAATATGGCGAGGATGTGACGCAGGCGATCCGGGCGATCCGGGCGATCCCGCTCCGCCTCAAGGGAGATAATCTCCCGGATCGAGTGGAGGTACGGGGAGAGATACTGCTGCCTTGGCGGGAGTTTCAGCGGCTTAATGCGGCTCGGGAGGAAGCGGGCGAGCCTCCCTTTGCAAACCCTCGCAATGCGGTCTCCGGCACGATCAAGACGAAAGAGAATATAGCTGCCGTGGTGAGCCATCGCCGCCCGACGGCTCGCTTTTACTACCTCCTCAGCGATGACGAGGATTGGTTACCGGTACGCCACTCCGATCGACTGGATAGGATGCGGGAGATGGGGCTACCGGTAAGCACACACAGCGCCCTCTGTCACTCGGTAGAGGAGGTAGACAAGTATCTCGACTACTGGGACCTCCACCGGCATGAGCTGGAGGTGGCGACGGATGGGGTGGTACTGAAAGTCAATGACTACTCTCTCCATGAGCGGATCGGCATGACGGCGAAGAGCCCAAAGTGGGCAATCGCCTATAAGTACGATGCAGAAAAAGCGATCACACGGCTCCTGGAAGTCCGCTACCAGACCGGGCGGAGCGGCATTGTCACGCCTGTGGCACAATTGGAGCCAGTAGAGCTCTCCGGGACCACCGTCTCACGAGCAACACTCAATAATGAGGACTTCATTCGCAACCTGGATCTCCACGAGAGAGACTTGGTATCGGTAGAGAAAGGGGGCGAAATCATCCCTAAGATTACCCTTGTGCGCAAGGACCTGAGAGACGAGCGCGTGGGCGGTCCAGTAACCATGCCACAGAACTGTCCGTCGTGTGGCTCTGCACTCGTACGACATGAGGGCGAGGCTGGACTCTTTTGCCCCAATAGGTTGGACTGTCCGGCTCAAGTGGAGGGGCGGATCGAGCACTTCTGCAGCCGGAAGGCAATGGACATATTTATCGGTCCGAGCAGCATCCACGCACTCACTACCATCCTCGGTCTACGATCGGTGGATCAGCTCTATACACTCACTGAGAGGGATCTGCTCCGACTGCCACTCTTCAAGGAGGCGAAGGCGGAAAACCTCCTGAAGAGCATCGACGAGAGCAAGAAGAAGCCCTTCGAGCGGGTACTCTTCGCCCTCGGCATCCCCCTTGTGGGGAGCAAGGTGGCGGAGACTCTGGCAACCTATGCCAAGTCAATCGACCGACTTCTGGAAGCATCCGAAGAGGAGCTCCAGAGCATCCCGGAGGTGGGTCCGATGATCGCCCGAAGCGTGAGAGACTTTGCAGAAGAGCCACGATCCATGGAGTTGGTTGCTAATCTTAAGGCTGCCGGGCTTCACTTTGAGATCACTGAGGAAGAGCCGAGCGGCCCAACCTCTGAAACCTTCGCCGGACAGACGATCGTGATCAGCGGCGTCTTCCACACCATCTCACGAGACGAGCTGAAGGAGCTACTCGCCCGCCATGGAGCACGGGTCGGCAGTAGCATATCCGGTAAGACTTCGCTCCTCATCCATGGGGAAAACATGGGACCGGCTAAGCTCGCCAAGGCAGAGCAACTTGGTATAAAAATGATGACCGAGGAGCAATTTTTTGACACCTACAGAGACCTAAGATAAGAGAGTAAAATGGCAGACTTGAGACCCTTCGTACACCTCCACGTCCACTCCTACTTCTCCGTCCTCGACGGAGCATCTCCTGTCGAGGAGCTTGTAAAGGCGGCACGGGAGCACGGTCAGCGCGGCATGGCTCTGACCGACCACGGCGTGATGTATGGTATCAAGACTCTGCATGATCACTGCAACAAGATCAATAAGCCGATCCAGACGGAGATCAAGGAGCTCTCTGCAAAGCTGTCTGAGGAGTCAGATCCATCGACTCAGGAGGATATCCGGCAACAGATCGAGGAGAAGCGGAGGGAAATATTCAAGCCAATCTTCGGCTGCGAGTGCTACTGTGCCCGGAATGGTCGGGAGAATAAGAGCACCGTCGAGGACCGCAGCGGTTACCACCTCATCGTACTGGCAAAGAATAAGCAGGGGTACCACAACCTGATCAAGATGGCATCAGAGGCCTTCACGACCGGATTTTACTATAAGCCCAGGATCGACAAGGGACTGCTTGAGAAGTACCATGAGGGACTGATTGTCTCCAGCGCCTGTCTTGGCGGAGAGGTGCCGCAGCATATTCTTCATGGAGACATTGAGGGAGCTCGGAGCGCTATCCGGTGGTTCAAGGGACTCTTCGGGGAAGACTATTACTTAGAGCTGCAGCGGCACAAGACAGACAAGGAACGCGGCAATCGAGAGACCTACGAGAAGCAGCAGCAGGTAAATAAGGTGCTCATCCAGCTTGCTGCCGAGGAGGGCGTGAAGCTGATCGCCACGAATGACTCCCACTTCGCCAACGAGGAAGACGGCGAGGCGCACGAGCGACTTATCTGCCTCAGCACGGGCAAGACTTTTGACGACCCCAATAGGCTTACTTACACCAAGCAAGAGTGGCTCAAGAGTACCGAGGAGATGAATGAGATCTTCGCCGATGTCCCGGAGGCACTCAGCAACACCGCCGAGATCCTCGACAAGGTGGAGATATACTCCATCGACAGCGACCCGCTGATGCCGGACTTCCCGATCCCTGAGGGCTTTGCCGATGCCGACGACTACCTCAGGCATCTCTCCTACGAGGGAGCGAGGAAGCGATATGGCGAGGAACTCTCTGACGAGGTGAAGGAGCGGCTGGACTACGAGCTGGGTGTGATCAAGACGATGGGCTTCCCGGGCTACTTCCTGATCGTGCAGGACTACATCGTCAATGCACGAAAGCTCGGGATCATCGTCGGTCCGGGTCGAGGCTCTGCTGCAGGCTCGATCGTCGCCTACTCCCTCACCATCACCGACCTTGATCCACTGAGATACAATCTCCTCTTTGAGCGGTTCCTCAATCCCGACCGCATCTCTCTCCCGGATATTGATGTCGACTTCGATAACGAGGGACGACAGCAGATCCTCGAGTGGGTGACCGATAAGTACGGAGCCGACCATGTCGCCCACATCGTCACCTACGGCACGATGGCGGCAAAGAGCTCGATCAAGGACATGGGTCGCGTGCTCCAGCTCTCACTACCGGAGACCAATGCGCTCGCCAAGATGATCCCCGACCGTATCGGAGACAAGAAAGATCCCTCTGTCGCGCTCTCTGTGCAGAATGTCCCGGAGCTCAGCGATATCATGTATGGTCCGGACTCCCTCCCGAAGGAGGTGCTGAAGTACGCCATGCAGCTGGAGGGCACGGTGCGCAACGTCGGTGTCCATGCCTGTGGTATCATCATCAGCAAGATGCCGATCTCGGACGTCGTGCCCTCATGGGTCACACTGGATAGTCTGACGAATAAGGATATCCTGGTCACCCAGTATGACGGTAGCGTCATCGAGTCCACCGGTCTGATCAAGATGGACTTCCTCGGGCTTAAGACGCTCTCGATCATACGTGCTGCGCTGGACAACGTCAGGCTAAATCATAAGGTCGACATCGATATCAATAAGATCCCCCTGGACGATGAGCTGACCTACAAGCTCTTCAGCGAGGGAGACACCATGGCGATCTTCCAGTTTGAGTCGCCCGGTATGCAGCGCTCTCTCAAGGATCTCCAGCCATCAGTCTTCGAGGACCTGATCGCCATGGTAGCCCTTTACCGTCCGGGACCGATGGACAACATCCCCTCCTTTATTGCCCGTAAGCACGGTCAGGAGGAGATCACCTACGAGCTACCGGTGATGAAGGAGGATCTCGCAGAGACCTATGGCATCACCGTCTATCAGGAGCAGGTGATGCTCCTGTCGCGCAAGATCGCCAACTTTACCCGCGGGCAGTCGGACAACCTCCGTAAGGCAATGGGGAAGAAGAAGATCAAGATGATGCAGGCACTCAAGGTGAAGTACCTCGAGGGTGGTCGGGCGAATGGTTACCCCGACGATACACTGGAGCACATCTGGTCCGAGTGGGAGAAATTTGCCTCCTACGCGTTCAATAAGAGCCATGCCGCCTGCTACGCCTGGGTCTCCTATCAGACCGCTTACCTCAAGGCGCACTACCCGAGCGAGTACATGGCTGGCGTGCTGAGCATCAACCTCAGTGACATCGCCAAGATCACTAAGTACATAGGCACCTGTCAGCAAATGGGGATCAAGGTCCTCTGCCCGGACGTCAATGAGTCCGAGTGCGCCTTTGCCGCCAATAAGAATGGAGACATCCGCTTCGGTCTCGGTGCGATCAAGGGATTTAGCAACGCTGCTGCCCAGGACATAGTCAGCGAGCGGAAGGCAAATGGTCCCTACACCGACATCTACGATTTCTTCAAGCGTATCCCCGCAAGCGTAGCGACCAAGAAGACGTGCGAGTCGCTGGTGCTGAGTGGTGCCTTCGACTCCTTTGGCACTTTCACCCGCGAGGATTTCCTCGATCCTGATGATACGCCTAAGAAGGAGACATTCCTCGACAAGCTACTCCGCTTTAGCGACGAGAGCCGAGCCTCCCGGATGTCCAGTCAGACGTCTCTCTTCGGGGACGCTAACTTCCAGGAAATGTCCCGCCCTGCACCCGACCACCGCGCACAGCCCTGGAGCGACATCGAGAAGCTCAATAGGGAGAAGGCGCTGCTCGGGATCTACATCACCGCCTCCCCTCTCGACAAGTATGCTCTGGTCCTGAGGGAGCTCTGCAACATCCCCTGCAGCGAGGTGACCGACGGACTGGACAACTATGCCGGCAAGGGAGCACTTCGCTTCGGCGGTGTAGTGACCGACTATGCGGAGAGGACCTCCAAGAGCGGCAACCCTTACGGGATCATGACGATACAGGACTATGATGGAGAGGGAAGGCTATTCCTCTTCGGAGACCAATTCACCACTTACCGTAACTTCGGTAAGGAGGGACTTTATGTCCTTGTGACCGTAAAGGTCAATCCTCCCAAGTGGGAGGGTGGTCGACCCTTCCGCGAGGTACAGTCGATCCAGCTGCTGGACCAGGTGGTGGACACCGCCTTCTCCACACTGGATATTGCTATCCCCGAGGACGCCATCACAGAGGAGCTGTACGACACCATAGTGAGTGGCGCCGGCGAGCTAAAGCCCGGCGGTGTCACACTCAATCTGTATATCACCGACCGTCAGAAGCAGGTGACGCTGAAGATGTGCAATCACACCAGACGGCTGACCATCACAAGTGACTTCATCGACTCGCTGAAGTCCTTTGAGGATGTCAGGTATCAGCTCAGCTGACCAGAATGGCACGATAATAGATAGATCATTAGTAGTATTACATTTCATAAAACAATCAGATTATGGCATTTGAATTTACAGACGCTAACTTTGACGAGCACCTGAAGTCAGGTAAGGCAATGGTCGTAGACCTCTGGGCACAGTGGTGTGGTCCCTGCCGTATGGTATCTCCGATGATCGACGAATTTGCTGAGCAGTACGACGCTGAGCAGGTCCTCATCGGCAAGATGGACGTGGACGCCAATACCGAGATCCCCACACGCTACGGCGTGATCAGCATCCCCACCATCCTCTTCATCAAGGACGGTGAGGTGGTGGAGCGCAAGGTAGGCGCACAGCCTAAGGACAAGCTCAAGGAGGCTATCGACGCTCTCATCAGCAAGTAAGCCACTGTGCGCAGACCTCTCCCACATGGAGGGGCTTCATAACCTCATAGGGTCATCGGGACTAAGGTCTCGATGACCCTTTTTCATTTAGAGGGATCGCCTAATAGGCTACCTCCATCAAGTGGGTCTTGAGTAACAGCTAGGTAATCAGGAGGTAGCAGAGCCCCATATTTATTACCGATATTAGTCTCTTCTATTACCGGTATTAGTGACGACTAAAGTCGGTATTGGATTTCACTAATACCGACTTTAGTTTTGGCTCTCTGGATGGGGAACGTCCATAAGCCCCACAAGTTTGTCAGGACTGTAGTTTCTGGAACCCATTTTAGTCCCCTCCCACAGACCTTTTGCAAGAATTTTGCAAACTACAGGTGACAATCAAGTGGAAAAAAGCCTAAAAGTCGAGATTATTTCGCTACATTTGCCGACAAGTAAGTCTAAGCCGACTCCGTACTCCACGGATGAGGCTTAGCGGAAGACAAGGAACGACCACCAAAGGACTCACAGACAACAGCTTTATATGGAGTGTAGGATCGGAAGAGTGACCGCCATCCGCCCGACAGAGGTGGAGGTAGAGGTACTACAGATGTCTGCCTGCTCATCGTGTCACGCACGGGGAGCCTGCACCGCATCGGATATGCGCATGCGGACGGTCACCATCACACGGGATCTCCCGGTGGGGCTCTCCGTGGGTGATCCTGTGCAGATCATCGCCGATGACCCCAAGGTCCTCCAGGCATCTGCCTATGCCTACATCATCCCCCTAGTACTGATCATCCTTGAGGCGGTACTGCTCCCCAAGTACTTCGGCATCGGAGAGATGGCGCTGATCGGGATCACACTCGCGACTGTGGCGCTATATGCCGTATTCCTGTGGGCACTTAAGGATCACTTCAAGCGCGTCTTCACCTTCCGCATCCGTCCACTGAGAGAGACGCACGACTGAGTTCATTCTTCACGAGACAGTTTTGTCCAGTAATCATATTCATCCATGATTTTCACTATTCTATTTCTAGCCCTGGCAGCAGCGATCATCGCCCTGCTGATCTATTGGGTAATGACATCCTTCAGAGTCGAGGAGGATCCTCGCATCGGGGAGGTGCAAGAGGCGCTCCCGGGCGCCAATTGTGGTAACTGTGGCTATCCCGGCTGCGCCTCCTTTGCCAAGGCCTGCGTGGAGCATGAGACCCTCGATGGTCTCTTCTGCACCGTCGGGGGAAATGCGGTGATGCAGGACGTCGCCGACATACTCGGTCGCACAGTCGAGGAGCAGGATCCACTCATCGCTGTCGTCCGCTGCAACGGCACCTGCGAAGCACGCCCCAGAGTCAATATCTTTGACGGTGTCAAGAGCTGTGCCGTAGCTCACTCACTCTATGGTGGCGAGACGCTCTGCACCTACGGCTGTCTCGGATGTGGCGACTGCGTGAGCGTCTGCGACTTCGATGCCATCCACATGAACCCCGCCACCGGTCTCCCGGAGGTGGATGAGGACAAGTGCACCTCCTGCGGTCAGTGCGTCAAGGCCTGCCCCCGCAACATCATCGAGCTGAGAAAGAAAGGAAAGAAAAATCGACGCATCTTCGTCTCCTGCGTCAATAAGGACAAGGGAGCGATCAATAAGAAGATCTGCGCCAACGCCTGCATCGGCTGTGGCAAGTGTTTCAAGGAGTGCAAGTTTGACGCCATCACGATCAGCGATAACCTCTCCTACATCGACCACACCAAGTGCCGTCTCTGTCGCAAGTGCGTAGAGGTATGCCCCACGGGTGCGATCCACGAGGTTAATTTCCCCGTGCGTAAGCCCAAGGTGGAGAAGCCTGTCGAGGAGAAGGTGGTAGCCACCCCGGAGGAGACCCCTGCCGAGGCCTAATCCCCCCTTTTCCCACAAACCTCAGAAGAAAGTACAGACTACATAATATGTTCCTGAAGACATTTTCAAAGGGCGGCGTACACCCGGAGGAGAATAAGATCTCTCATGACTCCCCCATCCAGGTACAGCCTATCCCTAAGACCGTATCCATCCTGCTCGGTCAGCACATCGGCAAGCCCGCCTCTCCGGTGGTGAGCCGTGGCGACGAGGTCAAGGTGGGTACCCTGATTGCCCAGGCGGACGGCTTCGTCTCCGCCAATATCCACTCATCCGTCTCCGGTAAGGTCAAGAAGATCGAGACCATCCTCGACGCCTCAGGCTACCAGAAGCCCTGCATCACTATCCAGTGCGATGGCGAGGACACCTGGGAGGAGACCATCGATCGCACCCCTGAGATCGTCCGCGACATCAAGCTGTCGAGCGAGGAGATCATCCAGCGCATTGCTGAGTGCGGTATCGTCGGTATGGGTGGTGCCACCTTCCCCACAAATGTGAAGCTCATGCCGCCCAAGGACGCTACCCCCGAGTGCGTGATCATCAATGGCGCCGAGTGTGAGCCTTACCTCACCGCCGACCACCGGACCCTGCTGGAGCGGGGCGAGGAGGTGCTGATCGGACTGCAGATCCTGATGAAGTCTGTCGGCGTCACCAAGGGCTACGTGGCGATAGAGAATAATAAGCGCGATGCGATCGAAAAGCTCACTCAGCTCGCCTCCACCATGCCCGGTATCGAGATCGTACCTATGAAGGTGAAGTACCCCCAGGGCGGTGAGAAGCAGCTGATCGACACGGTACTCAAGCGTCGCGTCGCTTCAGGTAAGCTCCCCGTCACCGAGGGTGCCATCGTACAGAATGTCGGTACTGCCCTCGCAGTGTATGAGGCGGTACAGAAGCATAAGCCTCTCGTGGAGCGCGTCGTGACCGTGACCGGCAAGGCGGTGAAGAATCCCTGCAACCTGCTTGTCCGTATCGGCACTCCTCTGAGCGAGCTCATCGAGACAGCCGGAGGTATGCCCCGCTCCACAGCCAAGCTGGTGAGCGGAGGTCCGATGATGGGTAAGGCAGTCTACTCCGATGAGATCCCGGTTGCCAAGGGGACCAGCGGCGTGCTGATGCTGCTCGATGAGGACACCAAGCGTCGTCCGATGCGTAATTGCATCCGCTGCGCCAAGTGCGTCGGAGCCTGCCCCATGGGACTCAATCCCGCCTTCCTTATGCGCGACACCGTATATAAGGACTGGGAGGCTCTGGAGTCAAACCATGTCTACGACTGTATCGAGTGCGGCAGCTGCAGCTTCATCTGCCCCGCCAATCGTCCCCTCCTCGACCATATCCGTATAGGTAAGGGGCGCGTCATGGCTATCCGTCGCGCACGTAAGTAAGAGTCATCACTTGATTTTGAGATAACAGCATCCCATGTCTGATACTACAGCTAAGTTACTCGTCTCTCCGTCGCCCCACGTCCATATACACGACTCCATTGAGCGTAATATGTATGACGTGATCATCGCACTGATCCCGGCACTGATCGCTTCGGTCATCTTCTTCGGCTGGGCACCTCTCGCTCTGACGGTGACCTCGATCGCCTCAGCAATGTTCTTCGAGTGGATCATCACTCGCTTCGTGATGGGGAAGAAGGAGCTCACCATCACCGACGGGTCCGCCATCATCACCGGATTCCTCCTCGCGCTCAATGTCCCTGCTAATCTCCCGATCTGGATCCTCCTAATCGGAAACTTCGCAGCCATTGCTCTTGCCAAGATGCCATTCGGTGGTCTGGGGAATAATATCTTCAACCCCGCCATCCTCGGCCGTGTCTTCCTGCTTGTCTCTTTCCCCAAGCAGATGACCATCTACCCGCCGGCACATCAGATCCTCGCCGCCGGCACTGATGCCACCACTGGAGCGACGCCGCTCGCAATTGCCAAGGGGGTACTCGCCGGCTCGCCCGACTACAGCCTTGATATGCTTCCCTCTGCTACGGAGATGTTCCTTGGACAGCTCTCTGGATCCTTCGGTGAGGTGTCTGCCATCGCCCTACTGATCGGCTTTGTCTACCTCCTGCTCCGCAAGGTAATCACCTGGCACATTCCTGTCTCTATTCTCGGAACCGCCTTTGTCTTCTCCGGAATCATGTGGCTTATCGATCCGACGATGTATATGAGTCCGGTCCTCCAGCTTATGACCGGTGGTATGCTGATCGGAGCGATCTTTATGGCGACCGACTACGTCACCTCACCTATGAGTACCGGCGGTCAGATCCTCTACGGAGTGATGATCGGACTGATCACTATGGTGATCCGCTTCTGGGGATCCTACCCCGAGGGTATGTCCTTTGCCATCCTCTTTATGAATGGCTTCACCCCGATGATCAATCAGTACATCAAGCCTCGCTTATTCCGCAAGTGAACAGCTTATCACACAGAGTATCATGAAGAAGCTATCATCCACCCTACCTCATATGCTGATCTGCCTCGTGCTCGTATGCTCGGTGGCAGGAGGTCTCCTCGC
>QWCK01000277.1_pt1 | contig 118267 bp, 104 predicted proteins | sample 1972571 | NCBI WGS metagenome assembly QWCK01 (sample SAMN09866710, study PRJNA288562) | Human gut metagenome isolate term2_stool, whole genome shotgun sequencing... | isolation source: gut | host: Homo sapiens | place: USA: California | reverse complement strand
TATACCCTTTATCTACGCATTTGAATTTAACTTTTTTTGTTTGATTTTGGCGGGCTCGATAAACTCGCCCGGGCTACCTGCAAACTTACAGCTAGCTGAATGGCACCCTGTCGGGTGCTCAGGTGGGGTGCCTCTGAGACTCCTCTATATCTCACCAAAATGGAGCTCCTAACTAACCAAAAACTGAGATGCAACTAAGCAATTGCTTAGTTGCATCTCGCCGATCGCTTAGTTGCAACTCAACTTTTGCTCCGATATATCACCTGTTTCCCTACGTGCAACTTACCCTCATCTTTCGTGCAATATTGTCGTCGTTTGGAATTGGTGGGGGCATACGATTATACATAAAAAGAAGAGACCCAGGGCTAGATTAGTCCTGGGTCTCTGCATATATGAGGGCTGGAGATTAGAAGGCGTATCCAGCGGTGACCATCAAGGTATTGGCTGAGTAGGTACGGAACCCTAATTGGTACCCTAGGTCTAGGTGTACACCATAGAGCTTTCCGCCGATACCGAAGCCTAGCGAGTGGTCGCGAAGGGTGTGGTAGTCATACCCTAGTCGGAGGTCGAGTAGCTGATCGTAGCTATATTCTAGCCCCACACCTGCAGCTCGGTAGTTGGCGGGGCCCTCCTTTAGGGTGCCTCTTGCTCCGAGTATCAGGGTAAGCTGGTGCTTCTCGGCTAGAGATAGGGTTTGGTCGGTAGAGAGCTCCAGTGTGGGCTGTATTGTGTAGCTATCGTTACTAGCTCTGTAGCGTAGAGGAGCACCGACACCATCTATGATGGCGTGCAGACCGTATTCCACTCCTTTTCCGAAGAGGGTATATTGATTGAGGTAACTCACTCCTGCACCAAATAGATAGGTCTCTGCCTCTATTTGAAGAGCTGTGCGGTGGTAGCTTCCTTTCGCAAAGAAGCCCCAGTGCTCTACAGCATAGGCATATCCCAGATCAGCACTCAGGCTATAGGGTCTGAAGGAGCTCTCCACCTTTTCGCCTGGCATTCCCTCCACCTCTATCTTAAGACCACCTGAGTAGCGTCCGCCCACAAAGAGTGCGTGAGAAGGGGCAAAGGACCATGCTCCCGAGAGGGTGTACTGCAACTCTCTGCCGAACTCTAGCTTAGGGAAAATCTCAATGTTGCCATCCACTTGAAAGGTAGCTCCATTGGCTAGAAAAGCGGTAGGATTGGTATAGAGATACATATCCTTGGCACCAGCGCCACGCACTTTACCGAGTGCGAGGGTGCGTGCGCTAGTATTGCCCTCTAGGAGAGGGAGTGGCGAGCCTTGCCCCATTGCAAGGGTGGTGCCTAGAAGGGCGAGGGCAACGATGTATAATATTCGCTTCATATTATTCTGCTTCAATAGTCATTATTTCTTTACAATGGTTCGGATGGTCTTACCGAGATGTATGCGGTAGACTCCAGGGGTGAGCTTCTTGAGATTGACATGAGAGATGCCATCCTTGTCGCGGTCAATATACTGACGGTGTACTAGCTCCCCTCTCAGCGTGGTGATGATCACCTCGCGAGGCATGGCAGTATCGGTACCTGTCTGGATATTGAGTACCCCTTCGGTAGGCATCGGATAGAGGATAAAGGTACCCCCTGCTTCTCTAGCTGCTTCGGAGCTACCCACCACCTTTACGGTGAAGCCACTGGTGAATTCTTTGGTGCCATCCGATACGATGATCTGCACCATAGTGCTACCCACCTTCTTTGGGGTGATCTCTAGCTTGGTAGTGCCAGGGATTAGGCGAACGGTAGCGATGGTGCTATCGCTTGTCTTGGCTACGTATGAGAGTTTTAGTCCACTGGGAGATTCAAACTTATCGGATAGCTCTACCTGCATAGGCTCTGCATAGCGGCCAATGGATACCGTCCCAAAGTCGGCGATCTTCTTGACCGGCTCGTAGTTCACCACTTTATAGGTGAGCTCGGTAGTAGAGACCTTACCTAGTTCATCCTCCAGTACAATCGGCAGAGTGTATTCCCCTAGCTCGATATCAGAGATGAGGAAGAGTAGCTCGATGCTATTCTCCTTGACCGTTGCCTTGACCCCAGCCTGCTCTATCGCCTCCTTCACGCTCCATTTGTGCCCATCCTCATCCTTGATCTCGAGTGTTAGGTTGTAGAAAGGAAGGCTCTTGGAGAGCACCACAGGCAGTGTGGCAGGGAGGTTGGTGATGGCTGGTGCGTGGTTCTCCTTTGTGGTAAAGTCTGTACTCTTCTTAGAGGAGTGTCCCCAGCGGTCCTTTGCCTCGATCTCTAGGTGGTACTTGGTGCCATCCTCCAGCTTCTCAAAGGTGTATTCAATGGCTGTACCCTCTTTATGCTCATAGTTGGGCACAGTGATGGTGATTGGCTCCTTGCCCTCTGTGGTGAGCGTGAGGAGATAGCTACTAGCGAGCTGGTCGATGGCATCACCATCCTTGGCGGGTAGCCAGCTGATGGTCGCCTTTTGATAGCCCACTTCACCGAGTGTGATCTCTGACATCACTGGAGCCTCTCCCTTATCCTCCTCGAGTGCACGAGCCGCATCGATATAGCCCGCGCCGAGCCAATCTCTCCACTTATTATCGTGCTTGGCACGGAAGTCGATGGTCTTGGTGGCGGTGAGTAGACGCTTCTTGAGCATCTCGCTGGTAAACCCTTGCTTACCAAACTTGGAGATCACCAATGCTGCAATACCAGTGACGTGAGGGGTTGCCATTGAGGTCCCCTGCTGGTAGCTGTACTTATCATTGCCAGGGAATTGGAAGTCCCTACCAGTGAGGTTGGTGCCAGGCACTCTCATATAGAGGAAAGAATCGGTGATGGTGCTGAGGATACCACCTTGCAGGCGCGTAGGGGCATCGAGCGTACCACCGGGTGCCATAATATCTACCCAATCACCGATATTACTGTAGGAGGTGCATTGGAAGTCGGCACCAAAGGCAGCCACCGCCACTACCGAGTCGTAGCAGCCAGGGAATACGAGGTCGTTTTTGAGTCCCTCATTACCCGAGGCAAAGATGACCACACCCCCTTTCATTAGGGCGTTGGGCTTTTGCTCCTTGGTCTGTGGGTCTACTCCCGCATTATCTACAAAGTATTGGATCGCATCTTTGATTACAGGGTAGTCGTTATTGAACCTTTGATCATCAAAGCCCCACGAGCAATTGGCAATCGTAGCACCATGCTCTACCGCCCATTGGAAGCCCTTGGCGATGTCGTTGATAGGAGCTGAATGTCGCTCTCCCTCTGGGTAGTTGTCTCTATTGAATATCTGGATGCTCATCAAGCGTACACCCGACTCTGGTGTGCCGTCGCCACCAGCGATACCAGAGACGCCGATGCCGTTGTTATTGCGTGCGGCGATGGTACCAGCTACGTGAGTACCGTGGAAGCCAGGGGTGATATAGGGGGAGTTAGCTACAAAATTGTAGCCATAGGTGCCTGGCTCCTCAGGATTGTACCACAGGCTGCCTTGGAGGTCTTCGTGATTGCCATCGATACCCGAGTCAATGATGGCAACGATCACCTCCTTTTTACCAGTCTCTACCTCCCACGCCTTGAATAGGTTGATATCAGCACCAGCTAAAAAGAAGGGGTCATTGCTGCTTCCCTCATTTTGGTAATGCCACTGATAGGGGAGAAGGGGGTCGGGATTGGTAAACTTCGCGTACCCTTGGTTGTAAGTATCACTACCGGCACGGAGGCTTGGAGCAGACTGGTAAGTAGCTGCTGTCTGAGTGGCGTACTTATTGCCGTGAGCCACCTCTACTAGCGAACTCTTCTGTAGCTCAGTAAGTGCTTGAGAGAGGTCGGTAGAGGGGTCAAAACTTACCTTGTACCAGCGATCCAATCCCGCCTCACGCTGTAGTGCTTCGTAAGCACCACCAATCGTAAAGATCGGCTCGAGCTTCACCTCATCGGTAAGGCTGCGTAGCTGATTGCCGAGTAGGCCTCGTAGCTCGCTCTCAGATGAGTGATCGGCAGAAGCCTTGAGCTTCACAATCGCCTCCCCTGGCACCATATTAGGTGCTAGGGTGAGGTCGGGTGCCGCCTCTGTGTCGGGCATCTCTCCTCTTTGGAGTGCCTCTCTTTGGCAGCTCGTGGAGAGTAGTAGCAGTAGGGTGAGCCACCAGCTCAGTCTATATTGTATTGATTTCATAATCCTATTGATATGTCGTAATGATTAATCCTGACGTTTGTTGTTGCGAGCTGTTTCAGCTGTTTTGGCATTACGGAAGTAGGCTACCTGTACGCTATCCTCTCCAGGGGCAATGAAGATGACGTCGTCGCCCTTGGTGAAGTAGGTCCAGCCATACTCTCCTCTGTCGGTATGAGCTAGTTCGTACCCCTTTTTCTTTGCCAATTCAACTACCTCTGGCTTGAGGTTCCAAGCTCCTGTCCAGTCGTGGCGGGTAAAGAACTTCTTATAGCCCTTGTACATATCGATACGCTGACCGATCGCTCCTGCATTCTCCTTAGTGGCAGTGACGTTGTAGTCCTTACCATAATTGTCCATTCCTGGGATGAGGAAGTTGTAGAGCGTAGAGATGAGGTCGCCCTCCTTCGCGGTATCACGGTGTACATTTTCAAATTGTACATACTCATAAAGGTGGGTGTAGCCCTCCACATCACTCTTCTTGCAGAAAGGATAACCATCGTCCTCACCGGTCATTAGCCTAAAGCCACGACCCTTTTCAAACGCCTCCACTTGCTCGAACTGAATGGCAGGGTCGCGGAAAGTATCTAGTCGGTCGGTAGGGAACTCGGTCATAATCGCACCGACATCATCGGGATCAATCTTTTTAGGAAGAGAGATGGTGATTCGAGCCGCCTTAGGATAGGCATAGTGCATTTGCTGGCTATGTTTATAGAAGACCTTAGCCTCGTATTGGAGGAGTGCGGCAAGGTCGTTTTTAACCCATATCTCACCTCCTCTTGGGTCTTCGCCACCCTTGAAAAAGCCCTTAGAAGAGAGATAGGTAGCCACATCTTCCTGGCTAAACTCAGTGCCCTCTACCCCGACTATGTGCATAGCAAATACCTTGTTTTTATCAGAGTTGTTGTATTGATAAACTAGGTACTTAGCCCGCTGTGCATCGGTGGCGAAGAAGTCGTCCTTAGTCCAGGTGGCATCCTTACGGGTCATCTGCTTCTTCACAAAGTCCATCGCATCATCGTCCCATACGTTGGCATTGATCAGCTCAGTGTCCTGTTGGAGAGCCACCTCCTGAGCATACGCCTCCACATCGGCACGGGTCATATCGGGTAGTAGCTTAAAGTCTGGGAATAGACGGACACCCACTTGGCGGATACGCAAGGTGGCACTCTCGCCATAGCTGAGTGCGATATAGACCTCACGAGGGTTGGGGTCGACGGATGGCTGTACCATCACCTTCAGGCTCTTGCTATCGCTACTCTTCTCTGCGGTGAGCCATGGGGTCTCCTCCGAGAGGGTATAGCTCCAGTCGTTGCCACTGGCAATTACAGGGATGATTAGTTCTCCGCCTTCGCTACCAACATCCCATGATGTTTTCTCTACGGCGAGTGTCTTGAGGGTGCTTGACTGAGTCACCTTTATCTCCTTACGGAGTCCACGAAGGGTGATGGTGACTTTGGTCTCTAGCTTCTTGCCGGTGTGATTCTCCTCGGCAGTTAGCTTAACGCCATCCTTCATCTTCTCCACCTTGAGCCAATCGCTCTTAGGTCCTTGCTCAATAGACCACTGGTCGTCTGTGGTGATGACACCTACTTCGAGCGAACCTCCAGCCTGTGTAAATGTGATAAGGCTAGTCGGTAGGTCGAGCGAAAGCACATCGGGTTCCTCCTGCTGCTTACAGCTAGTGGCTAATAGTGCCACGAGCCCGAGGAGCAAATATAGTCGTTGGATTGTCTTATTCATATAGTGTCGCCTATTTATCTTTCCCATCCTTCGTTTTGGATGAGCTTGTGATTGATCTTAAATAGTACTTGAGGAATACCCCACACAAAGCGGTAGTCACCAGCTGGGATATTGAGATGAAGGTCGTACTCTTTATTGAGTACCTCTCGCTCTTGAGGGTCGTGACGATTGACTCCCATACCCCACCTGCGGAGGTCCCAAAGGCGGAAGCCCTCGAAAGCGAGCTCGCGGGTACGCTCATCACGGATCTCCTGCTGTAGGTCGGTGCCAAAGAGGTCTACGCTCTCCAGCCCTCTGGATACCTTGAGCTGATTGAGGTAGTCTAGAGCCTTGGCATTATCACCACTCTCATAGGCCGCCTCAGCTGCAATCAGTACCTGCTCGGCATAGCGGAAAGGCTTTGGTGCCTGTAGCCCATTGGGTACATAACCACCCCACACTTGGCTATCGAGGTCGGAGTAGGCTTTATTACCCTTAAACTTAGAGACTACCCATACCACGTCCTGAGAGGTGCGACCGTAGTCGGCAGGGGTGATAACGGTCATGGCCTCCTCAAAGTACACCTTACGGCGGAGGTCTCCCTCCTGATAGAATCCCTTGAGCCAGCCGGCTGGAAGGAAGGGAGGAGTATTGATCGCAATATCTCTGTGCTTATTCTCTCTCCACCATCTATTGGCCTCGAGGTTGGCACCGTAAAGACCGAGGGTACTTGGAAGCTCGTCGGGCTTACTGATAAATGGCTGATAGATCTGCTCCCGTCCGGTATCTTTGTGCCACATTGCCTCAATAGCCGTTACCCCTGTGACATCCATCTCGTCGGGCTTAGTGAGGCTGTACCTCTGGCTATTGATCAGCTTCTCCGCAGTAGCGAGAGCCTCTGGCATCTTGCCCATATAGAGGTAGACACGTGACTTAAGTGCTGTAGCCACATCTTGCGAGATATAATCTGCTCCCTCAGCTCCTGGAGTAGAGGCGAGTAGCTCCTCGGCGAGTGTCAGCTCTTGTAGGATAAAGTCCCACACCTCCTTATTGCTGGCACGAGGGTACATCGTGAGGGGATCCACCTTTTTCACCAAAGGCACGCAGAGGTCGGTCGTGGCACTCTCCTCCTTGTAGGGCACTCCCCAGCGGATTGCTAGACTATAGTAATAAAAGGCTCTAGCAAAGTGAGCGTGCCCAGCATAGGTGTCAATGGTTGCCTTGGCTGCTTCGGGGTTCTGCTCCTTATTGATATCGTAATTGCTTAGCCCGCCGAGGAGTGTATTAGCATCGGCTAATGCCACATAGTAGGAGTGGTAAAGCCCATCAAAGGTGGCCTCATCGGCTCTCAGACTGTGCCAGCCGTGGAAGGCGCCATAGCTATTGTGCATAATGTGCATATTGAGCATATCGGCCTGTACCTCCTGAGGTAGGGTGGCAGAGCCCCCAAAGAGCCTAGTGCGTAGCAGTATTGTGGTGCCATTGTCCCATGCCTTCAGCCCATCCATATCGGCAAAAGACTTCTTGAGTGGGATATAGTCTAGTGGCTCTTTATCTAGATTGCACGATGCTAGGAGTAGCCCCAGCAGTGCTATAGAGATCACTCTGTATATATTATTTATCTTCATATTCTCCTGTATTTCTATCATTAGAAGCCTAATTCAAAATTAACGCTCACCTGCTTAGTATTTGGGTTAACTCCCATAGATACACTGTGGTTGACCTCTGGGTCAATACCTTGGAACTTGGTAAAGGTGAGGAGGTTACGGCCAGAGAAGAATATCCTTGCCGACTTGATCACCTCCTGACGCTCTATCCACTCACGTGGTAGGTCGTAGCCGATAGTGAGGTTTTTAAGTCGCATAAAGGAGGCATCTTCGATCAATCCACTATCAAGGTAAAGTGAAGCGTGCTGCTTATTCTTCTCTCTCTGGTAGGCAAGACTTGGGTAGTCGGCCTTATCGCCTGGTTGCTTCCAGTAGTTAAAGAGCCTACGGGAGGCATTGAAGTTGGTACTCTCGAAGTTGCGCACTTGGGCATCACTTTCGTAGTACTGACGATCTACCGAGATCATGTGCTTGCCAAGGGCAAAGGCAAAGTTGGCACTCATGAAGAAGTTGCCATATCTACCCTCTAGTCCCCAACCACCAGTCATCGGTGTGAAGGCCGGGATATCGGTATTCTGCTCTAGTGAAGCGGTGTATTCATCAGCGAGCTGATCGTGGTTCATCGTCTTCTTCATAGGGTCTACCCCAGGCTTAAACCACTCTGGGCGACCTGTCTCGCTATTCACCCCTTTGTAGATAGGCATGTAGAAAGTAACGGGCTTACCCACTTGGTAGGCTAGGGCAGTCCCTGGCTGCAAGAAGGAGTCGCGACCGCCAAAGAGAGAGATCACCTTGTCTCTATTGTAGTTGAAGTTGAGGAAGGCGGTGAGATAGCCCTTCTTCGCCTTGACAAGGTCTAGATCGAGCTGAAGGTCGATACCTTGGTTGAGGTAAGCCCCTTCGTTTTGGAGGTTGTAAGAGTAGTCGTACTGCCCAATACCAAAGCCCGAAGTGAAGTCGAGAGGCACCTCGAATAGCATATCTGTGGTGAGCCTGTGGTAGTACTCTATGCTCAGTCCGATGCGGTCCAGCATCCTACTCTTGAAGCCCACGGTGAGCTTGCTTTGCTTCTCCCAGCTGAGGTCGGGGTTGCCGGTATTGGCAAGGCCCAAGCCCATCTCGCCCTTGTACTGACCACTGCTACCAGCGTATGGCTCGGTGTAGTAGGGAGGAATAGAGGAGTTACCCTGTGTACCGTAGCTCGCCTTGAAGTCGAGCTCATCTAGCCACGCAACCTCTGAGAGAAAGGATTCATTCTTCGCCTTCCAAAGCAAACCAGCCGACCAGAAGGTGGCGTGTCGCTTATTCGGGCCGAAGCGCGACGAGGCGTCGTTACGAATCACTAGATCTACAAAGTAACGGTTGGTATAGTTGTAGGCAAACTGCCCGAAGAAGGAGAGGAAAGCATAAGAGAGGGTGCTCTCACTAAACGACTTGTCCTTGGTCACCATATTGAGTGAAAGAAGGTGGTCGTTTTTGATCCCTGCTCCCGAAGCAGAAAGCCCATCATCGTAGTAATTGATGTACTCCTGACCGAGGAGGGTGGTCAGTCCGTGATCTCCTAGGTCAAAGTCGTAGGAGATGGTATTGGTGGTAGAGAAGTTGATCACCTGCCCAAAGGAGCGTGATGAAGAGCCATTGCCATACGCTTTGCGGTAGCTAGGCTTCACGCGTGCAAAATACTTGCTGTAGCCCATCTCCACACCCGCCATCGACCGAATAGTCAGATGCTTGATAGGGGTGATGGTGAGGTTACCATTGGCTGAGAGAAGGAAGTTCTGCGACTCTGCTGGCTTCTTATCAATCTCATACCCTGGGGTACCGATGCCCAGTACATCAATGTAGTCTAGCTCCTTGCCATTCTTATCGTAAGGCGATACGAAGGGGAGGTTGAGGGCACCCATACCGCCCAGTGCACTCTTAGGGCCGAGAGGCGAGGTTTGGGTCCAGTCGTAAGAGACATTGGTATTGAGCCCTAGGCGGATATACTCATTGAGCTCGGAGCTAAGATTGAAGCGCGCAAAGACTTTGTCGTACTTCGAGCCTTCGCGAAGACCCTTTTGCGACATTCCACCACCCGAGAGGTAGTAGCTGGTCTTATTAGTACCACCTGAGATAGAGAGGTCACCTTGGTAAAGCGGAGCCTTCTGGTAGATATAATCGTACCAGCGAAAGTCGGTATTCCCAAAGTGCTCTGCCCTAAAGGCGTCCCACTTCTCTTGGCTCTCGAAGAGACCGGTCTCTACATAGTACCTACCTAGCTCCTCGCCAGTCATCAGCTGGTCGAAGTAAGAGGTGTTGGCAAGTGTAGAGACACCATACTGCCCACGCACATTGATCGCAGCACGCTCCCCCTGCTTGCCTCGCTTAGAGGTGATGTAGACAACACCATTGGCCGCCCTCGCACCATAGATAGAGGTGGCGGAGGCATCCTTTAGGAATTGCATGCTCTCAAAGTCATTGGGGTTCATTGCGCGGATAGCAGCGGTGCTAATGGGCATACCATCGAGGATGAATAGTGGCCCCGTACCTGCTCCTAGCGACCCCTGTCCGTGGAGGGCAAGGGAGAGCTGCTGAGAGGGCTCACCAGAGTTGGAGTAAACTTGCAGACCAGAGACCTTACCCTGAATAGCATCCAGAGGGTTAGCATTGGGCTTGCTAGAGAGCTCCTTGGCACTGATCTTCACCACCGAAGCGGAGGTATTAGTGATCTTGCGGGTCATGTACCCGATCACCACCACATCGTCCAGTACCTCACTATCTACTTGGAGGTGCACCTCCATGCCATTCTGTGCCGGTAGCTCTACCGTCTTATACCCCACATAGGAGATAATAATTACATCACCTGCTTTGACAGGGAGGGTAAACTGACCATCCAGGTTGGTGGTAGTTCCCTTGGAGGGGTCTGCCTTGGCACGTACCGTCGCACCAATTACCGGCTCACCCAGTTCGTCATATACAAGTCCCCTGATTCCCGAAGTCGTCTGTGCCGAAAGTCCGATCACAGCTAGTAGACTTATCAATAGGAGACAGTACCAGCGTCTGTGTCTCATAAAAATTATTCGAAATGATATATGTTAGTTGTATATATTAGTTGTGTATAATACTCTGCCGTCACTTGTCCCCTCTCTAGGGGGCATAGTTCATTCCCTAGGCTGACTAATGTGTATTGGTCAGTGAAGCGATGGTGCCCCTTGAAAGCACTCAGTATAGGTCAGTCGTAAAAAGCGAATAGTTGAGGATATAGAATACCTCCTTAGTGGCGTGGATAACCATACCCACACCCTATCTATCTATTGCAGAGCAAATAAGCATCCTGTCGCTTGATTTGTCGCCACAGAAAGTCTGTCGTCTTGACCTGAAGGATAAACATCCTTGATTGCATCGGCCCAATCATTTTGATTTATTCGCTGAAGATAATGTAATCATTCTAATAAATGCCCAAATATACTATATATTTTTAATATACAACCCATATTGCCATAATAAATGCTTTTATACTCTTTAATAGACTTAATATATATAAGAAGCAAGGCGGGCGTGGCGACCCTATAAATAGAGCCCTTGCCCGAGATCACCCTGTCCTTTTCGGACAAGTTAGACAAGTCAGACAGATCGGACGCTATGGAGCACCTTGGCGGGTGCTTTTGGGGGAGCCCCTAACTAACAAAAAACTGAGTTGCAACTAAGCTTTTGCTTTGTTGCAACTCGTCATTTGCTTAGTTGCATCTCGCCGATCGCTTAGTTGCAACTCAATTTTCGCCCTCCTAACTCATTGATTCCTAGCCCCCCTAAAATTGCCCCCTCAGATGAGTGCCTCGCTCCCTCAATTAACCTCCTTCCAGCCCCACTTTTATGGGGGAGTGGAAGCTATATCGTGGGGGTAAGGAGGGTGGACTCTATATCAAATGAACACTTTATAAGCATATTCCAAATGGAGTGTGTACTAATCAATAATCTCAACCTCTAGTCCAAGGTTGAGGAGACTTGAGAGTCGAGTCAATATTTTCTTCTTGTTATTATTGTCACAATGAGTGATGAGATACAGCCCCCCACCAAGCTCTCTTTGTTGATAATACTCGTGCTTGTGACGACTGATAAGAGGGACTTTATTAATGCGTATGTTATGCTCCTCTACTATTTTACGCACTCGTTCTATCCCAATGATGCGTATGACCTCTTCGAAAGTGTCCGCAGCAATATTATTGGCAATTACTTTGCCATCTGGAAAACTAACCACAAAGTCTCCGCTTCGGGCACGGGTTATCGGGCTCTTTATCGGGCCAGATGTGGACATTGGAGGTGTAGTCAACTCCTTGGCATCGGGAATACTATTAGAGAAATTGCGCTTGCGGGATAGCCGAACGCTGAGTGGCTCCCCTGGTACGTAGTCTACAACGAGCACTAGATTACGCTTTACTGGGCTGAGAGCTGGCTCTATCTTCTCAGTGAGTAGTGGTAGAATTTCATTCTTGATGATCTCCTCCTCTTTCTCTGCTACCTTCTTTTCAAGTTCGTCTGTGGAGATATCCATACTTCTGAATGTCTCCATAGATTGGTACAATTGGTCAAGTGTGGTCTTATTCTCTTTGGTATTCATATCTGCTCCTTTATCTTTGGCTACCAATACACATATATAGGCAAACTTAAATATAAATAGCGATATAGTGGTCCTATTTGTGAAAAAGTCTAGTTCTTGGGGAGGATGAGGTGGAGGTGGCGGAGGGTGGTTTGGTACTGTTCGAAGGTGGGCTTGGAGGAGTGGGTGGGGAAGCTGGTGGATTGTTGCATGACCCAGTTATCGACGTTGGCGACGTTGCCCCACTTTGAGCGGAAGGAGCCGTCGGCGGGGACACTTGGAGTGGCGGTCGATGGGGCATTGGGGGTGGGGGAGGATTGGCGGTAGTTTTGGAGAAGCTTGATCTCTCGCTGGTACTCAGTGAGGAGGGTGTAGGGGTAATCGGCCTGGTACTCTGCTGGAAGGGCTTGCTGTAGAGCGAGGGCTGTGACCCACTGCTCTTGCTGGTATAGTAGGGGGCGTAGGGTGAGGAGGGCAGTGGTCTGCCATTCACTCTCGGGAAGCTGTAGAAGTTGTTCGGTAGCTTTCTGGAGGTGGAGGGTATCGGGCTGCTGTAGTGCCGAGCGATAGGTGATGTAGGCTTGCTCTTCGGAGGTATTGCCAGTGGGGTTATTGCCTAGGTCGATGGTGGCGGTAAAGCGCTCCCACGGGGAGGGACTTTTGCGGGAAAGATACTGCAGGGGTGCTTGGGCGGAGACATCGAGGTGGTGCCACAATCGGGCGGCACGATAGGCGAGAGGGCTCTTGGGTTGTTTCAAGAGCTCCTCTAGGTGGTGAATGGTGGTGAGGGTATCGCCTTGGGCGAGGGCAGTGATCGCTTGTGATGCGGGGTCGGGGTCGGACCAAAGGGCGAGCAGTCGACTGGCCTCGGTGGAGTTGTCCATCAGTAGGTGGGCATTGATCAGCTGTAGGGTGTCGGTGGCTCCCTCAAGGAGCACCAGCCCATCGCCGAGTAGTTGTGCCACTCTTTGGGAGAGGGGGTCATTAGTGGGTAGGCGGTGAAGGAGGTCGGTGAGTGGCTGTTGGTAGGTCCCTTTTTCGTCGTATAGGTAGAGGGTTTTCGGGGGACGAAGCGAGGGGGGCGAGGCGAGTAATTTTGCCTCTATTTCTGCTACTTCTTGCTTTAGGAAGTAGTGTTGGTTGTAGTTTTTTGCCCTATTTAATACGGAGCAGCCCGCTAGTAAGCAAGGGAGGAGGAGTAGGGCGAGGAAGGCTTTGGAACCACGCATCTCAGGCAGTTTTGGGACTGGGTAGGGCTTTGCAAAGCAGAAAGACCACGGAGAGTAGGATCACCGAGAGCACGCCTGTGGGGAGATTGAGGTAGTAGCTAGCAAAGAGTGCGATGAGCACGGTGACGGTGCTGAGGAGGGTGCTCCCGATGATGAGCCTCTTGAAGCTATGGGTGTAGCGGCTGATGGTCATCTGTGGTAGGGTGAGCATACTCATCACCATCATGATACCCATCACGCGGATGCTGAGGACGATGCCGATACAGATCCACACCATCATGCCATACTGGTACAAGCGGTGGCGCAGACGGCGTATCTGCATAAATTCGGGGTCGAACGAGGTGTAGAGTAGTGGCCAGTAAAAGAAGCCGAGTAGCAGTGCCGTGACGACTACATAGATGCCAAGTAGCCAAAGCTCTAGTGGAGTAACGAGTAGGATATTGCCAAAAAGGAAGCTACTGAGGCTGGGGGTATACCCTGGGGTGAGGAAGGTGAAGAGGATGCCGAGAGCCATCCCGAGCGACCAGATGGCGGCAATGGCGGAATCTTCGCGAACGGCTCCTTTTCGGCTCAGCCACTCTACCCCTAGCCCGCTGAGGATAGCGGCACCAATGGCGTAGAGGAGTGGGTTTTGCCCCAAGAAGAAGCCGAGCCCAAGCCCCGCAAAGGAGCTGTGGGTGATGCCACCAGAGATGAAGACCATTCGGCGGACTACTACAAAGCTACCCACGATGCCAGTGATCAGCCCTGTGAGTAGTACCGCAATGGCGGAGTGGGTAAAAAAGCTGTAGTTGAATAGTTCTAGCATCGTTTATGCCTCTCTATTGAGTTGTTGCTCTAGCTGAGTGAAGATGGTCTTGGGAATCGGTAGGCGACGCAGTCGGATGCTCCTTGCCCATGCCGATACCTCCTCTGGGCGGAGGGTTTGGAGGACCTCTTGCCACTCTTGTAGCTCGCTGGGGGTGTAGTCCTCTCCATTGCGCTGGCGGAAGCGGTCTAGCTCCTGATCTTCGAAGTAGACGATGTGGGGCTTCTGCCTTAGCTTGGCATGGAAGCATTCTGTACCGCCACAGCAACCGCTGCAGCTATGCTCTGGTGTGTGACAAGGCTCTTGTGGTACCTTTCCATCGTTGGCTTTGAGCATCTTCCGTAGGTAGTAGATTCCCAGCACAGCCAAGGCAATGAGGAGAACCACCACTAATATTGTTATTCCATTCATATCTCCTTTATTTATATAGTGCAAAGTTACAGATATTTTTCCAAGGCGGGGCACCACATCTTTGGCATCGTTTGGGGGTCTATAGATAAGGACCCCGGCTGAGGGGTCCTTATTAAATAGGCACAGGTCAAGGCACGTAGTGCCGATGACCTGTGTAAAAAGAGGTGCAAAATGTCCTTACGACCCCAGCTTAGGGGTCGGACAACCCCATCTAGGTCTGACCCCTCAGCCGGGGTCATGGAGGTGGGGAATATGCCCTTATACACAGGTCGTTCGGGGCATACGCCCCTCCGACCTGTGCCTATTTAACACGGATCTCTACCGAGGTCCTTCTGCCCTATCAGTAAGAGCTAAATGCATCAGGGCAAGTGCTTATTTAAGCGTTATCCGTGCTATTTTGCGGTGAACCCTTTGTACTTATGGGGATAATTCTCTATCTTTGTAATGAATTATATAGACTATCCAACCAAATTCAATACTGACAGTTTATGAAAGATGTAGCTACTATCCTGAAAGAGACCAAAAAGGCGATGAGCGAGACCATCGACTTCCTAGATGACAAATTGGCTAAGATACGTGCCGGCAAGGCGAATCCCAAATTGCTTGATGATATCCGTGTCAATTATTATGGCAATCCTACCCCACTCAATAATGTGGCGAATGTATCGGTGCCAGATGCTAAGACGATTATCATCACCCCTTGGGAGAAGAATATCATCCGTGATATTGAGAAGGCGATCATTGATTCCGACCTCGGCATTATGCCTGAGAATAATGGCGACTTGATCCGAATTGGAATGCCACCACTCACCGAGGAGCGTCGTCGCGACCTAGCAAAGCAAGTGAAGGGTGAGGCGGAGCAGGCCAAGGTGAGTGTACGCAATGCACGCCGTGATGCGATTGATACGCTCAAGAAGCAGGTGAAGGATGGCATGCCTGAGGATGTCTCTAAGTCTGCTGAGGGTGATATCCAGAAGATGCACGACGACTTTATCAAGAAGATTGATCAACTCTTTGCCGCTAAGGAGAAGGAGATAATGACCGTATAACTACGATGCCATGACCGGCTTAGTTATCCAAAATAGAGGGAGTCTGTACCAAGTAAAGGTAGCAGATGGTGAGAGCTATAGCTGCAAGCTGAAGGGGAGTTTCAAGGTGAATGATATCCAGACCACCAACCCTGTGGCGGTGGGTGATGTTGTTGACTTTGAGCTACCCGAAACAATGGAAGAGGCGAAGGGCCAAGAGCATATGGGGTGGATCACTAAGATTCATCCGCGTACCAATTATATTATTCGTCGCTCCTCCAACCTCTCCAAGCAAGCACATATATTAGGTGCCAACCTCAGCCGAGCCCTCCTTTTGGTTACGGTCAATTATCCAGTTACCTCCACCACATTCATTGATCGGTTTTTAGCTACAGCCGAGGCGTATCGGGTGGAGGCAGCCCTTGTCTTTAATAAAGCGGATCGCTACAATGACCACGAAGAGCGTAAGCTTAATGAATTATTGAGGCTCTACGAGGGATTGGGCTCCCGTTGTTTCAAGATATCGGCGAAGCATGAGCAGGGAATGGAGTCACTGAAGGAATATATCTCCACAGGGATCACCCTACTTAGCGGGCATTCGGGAGTGGGGAAGTCTACCTTTATCAATGCCCTTGTGCCGGGGGCTAATCTCCGCACTCAGGATATCTCCGAAGCACACAATATGGGGGTGCACACTACTACCTTCTCCGAGATGATCCCCTATGGTACTGAGTCCGATACCTATCTGATTGATACTCCAGGTATCAAAGGTTTTGGCACGATAGAGTTTGAACGCGAAGGGGTGAGCCACTACTTCCGAGAGATCTTTGAGCTGGGGAAGCAGTGCCATTTCCATAATTGCACCCACACGCACGAACCTAAGTGTGCCGTCTGTGAAGGGCTCAACAGAGGCACCATCGCACGCTCTAGATACAAGAGCTACCTCAGTATCTTGCAGGATGAGGATGAAGGAAAGTACCGTCTGTAGAGGGGTATAAACTCCTCTTCCAAACAAACCTTCTCCAAATGGTCACGTCTAAGAGTTATGAATAAGTATATTTGGAGTTTACTGGCCCTTGCCTGCTTCTATTTGGGAGCTGTGGCACAAGAACCGACAAAGTGCGATAGCTATGAGACACTGGTGATGCGCTACTACGATTACTACGAGGCTCAAAAGCCCGATAGTGCAGAGCTGGTGCTCCGTGAAGCACTCACACGCTATCCCGATAAGGAGAGCAACTTTGTGCTCCACGGCAATCTTGCCGAACTTCTTGTGGCAAGGCAAGACACCTTAGCTGCTATTTCCGAACTCACAGAGGCCCTTCGGCTACAGCCCGAGGTGACGCAGCTCCGCTCTCGCCGTGCTGAGTTGTACGAAGGAGTGGCACGGTATCAAGATGCCCTCCTCGACCTCGACCAACTCATTCAGCAGAAGCCGGAGTGGGAGATTCCTTTATATAATAGAGCGAGGGTTCGCTCTGAGCTAGGACTACACAATGGTGCTATCCACGATCTTGAGCAGATACTAAAGCTCAATCCTGAGGCCTATCTCCCTCGCATAGCACTCGCCAAGGAGTATCAGCTATCTGATGACCCGCTTTCGGCGGAGAAGCTACTGACGCACCTGATAGATAAGTTTCCCAAGATTCCCAACGCTTACCGAGCATTGGGCTGGTTGCTATTGGAGCAAGACCGCAAGGCGGAGGCACTTGATAGGGCGCGGCACGTGATACAAGAGCTGAAGGTACCGACAAAGGAGGATTACCTCTTGCGAGGAGCGATCTGGAGCAAGTATGGAGAGAAGAAGGAGGCAGAGGCCGACTTTGATCGAGCAAAGGCACTTGGTGCTACGGACGATGAAATTAAAAAGGTAAGACAATGAAGAGATTAATTAAGTGGTTACTAATCCCCGCACTACTCGTTAGTGCCATCGCAGCGTGGGGCAAGATAGAGAAGACAATGAAACCGACTGAGATAAATATTACCGCTGAGGTACGAGCCCTCAATAGGCTATACACCAATTATGGGCGTGCGCTGACGGAGTACGATAGCTCCAATGACGCCTCTACCGACACCCTCCTTTGGAGTCCCGAGAAGACGAGGGAGGAGAGCCGTAAGTTGCTCACCCAGTTGCTCCAGCAAAGAGAGCTCCTTCGGCTACTTCCTAGCGAAGAGCTTAGCCGTCAGCAGCGTGTAGAGCGGTGGGGCTTTTATCTCGATTCCTCTAAAAATCAATACTACAACCTACTGGAGATACTCCATCAGTTTGTCTCTAGTGATAAGGAGTTAAAGCCTTTGCTCACGAGTGAGCTAGAGGTAGCTCTGCAGAAGGAGTTTTACCCAGAGGCATTGCAGATAGTGCGGTATTTCAATCTCCAACTCCATGATGAGGTGAAGCTCAAGGAGTGTCGCCCACGGTTTGCCGAAACCGATGAGGGGCATTTGATAGATATGTGGCTCCTTCGCTACCGATTGATACACGAACTAAGGGAGCTGGAGATAAAGCTTTCGGATGACCACGCCACCGAGCTAGATGAACAGTGGACGGCTATGGTAGTTCCTTTTGAAAGGGAGGGAGAGCGACTGTTTACTCAGCTCAAAGGGAGTGCCTACGAGTCGGAAGCCGAGCAAATCTATCAGGAGTATCTAGGTGACCGCTTGGTTGCGATCCGACCCGAGGTGTTGAATACCGCTACTGGCGAGGTGCGTATCAAGGTTTTTGGTATTCTATCAAAGCCGAATAAGTTACAGAGGAGTGGAGGTGTCACCATTGGTGAGCTCCCTAAGGGGATTGTCCGTAAGACCTTCACCGACCGGCTCTCAAAGGTGGCTTTCTACGCTTATTCTCTTGAGGAGGGGCAATACCGCACCCATCTCTCCTACGAACTTCTTAAGGTCTATACTTACGACCTAGAGAATTATTGCAAGCAGATAGAGGTGCTGGACCGTGCCACTGGTGCCCCTGTGCCCAACGTACGGATTGATCTAATGGATGGAGATCGCAAGGTATTTACTACGATGGCGGCCGATAGTGAAGGACGAGCTTTACTCCAGAGCAGACCAAATTATTACTGGGCAGTGGTGAAGGATCCACGGTTGATCACTGAGGAGCAAGTCTATATTAGTGAGCTACCAAGAGCTCAAAAACAGAGGGAGACAAAGGTTACCAGATTCTATACCGACCGCCCTATCTACCGTCGTGGGCAGGAGGTTAAGGTGGGCATCGTCACCGCTAAGTACAAAGGCGATGACCGACACGTTTTGCCCTCTGAGCCTCTGACGATTAAGCTTCAAGCCTATCACAACTTTGACTTGGTAACCCTCGATACGAAGAAGGTGACCACCAACCAGCACGGTGTGGCGGAGCTCACCTTTACCCTACCAGAGGATCAGGATCTCTCCAACTTCCAGCTTATCTCTAAGTGGGGCAATAAGGGGATTGAGGTGCAGGACTACAAGCGTAGTTACCTCCAGGTCTCTATAGATAGCATCCCCACTGGTTATCTCTATGCCCATCCGATGAAGTTCTATGGGCAAACGACCGACCTCAATGGGCTACCCACGCCAGCTACCGTGGAGCTTCTCTATGGTGGTGATAAGCGGATTAAAGCCACCTCGGGTGCCGATGGTCACTTCGTCATCACCACGCCCGCACTGTCTGAGGAGGAGGATGACTATGGAGATAGAATTAAGCTATCTGCCTCAGACGCTCTCGGGAATACCGCACGCACCTCTCGTTACCTTGAGCTACTCGATACCGATATGCCCCTGGATGCAGAGTCCCTCATCAATGAAGACACCTCTATTTATAAGGAGCAATTCACTCTCTCTACTACCCGCCAACCTTATAATCACCGGCTGCTTGGGGATATCTCCGACCGCGTTATCTCTGCCTACTTGGTGAATGAGCAGGATACCATTCCGCTAGGCAACCTCCCAGTGAATGGCGAGCAAAAGTTCTCCCTTCCTAACCTCCCTAGCGGTGGCTACCACCTACAGCTCCGCACGGTAGATGGGTATGGACAGGAGCAGCGAGATGAAACCTACCAAAAGTACTATTTCTATAGTTCCAGCGATACTCAGCTACACGATAAGTACCCAATTTGGGCTGAGTTTCTTCCCGATGGGGCACTTCTCTTTGGTTCGAGTAACGATCAACTCATCATCCTTTCTCTTGAAAAGGATGGCACGACTCTTTACAAGGAGTACATCAAGGTGGCAGCCGGCAAGCTTTACAAGCACACGCTGCCACAAGTGGGTGCCGAAAGGGTGATGCTACAGTCGCTCCGTAATATGGAGGCGAGGGTAAAGCGATTGGACCTACCAAAGGAGGAGGTCGCAAAGGAGAAGGCGAAGCTCGAAGGCTTTGCTTTCGATGAAAGCATTCGCCCAGGTAGAGAGGTGGAAAAACGGATCAGGGTGATTGGCAAGTCGGGACAACCGCTCGCCAACACCCCAGTCTTTGCCACTATTTATGATAAAGCAGTCAATGATGCTGCTTTGAGTATAGGGGCTATGCCATGGATTTCTATTGAGAGTGGACTAAGGCTCGAGAATAACTTAGAGGGAGCCCTCTATGGGGCTCGGGCTCCACTCCGTCTGATGGCGGTAACCGAAGCGGCACCAATGGAGATGAGTAAGCAGGCCACCCTAGATGAAGTGGTGGTTACCTCAGCCCCTGAGGAGCTGGCTCTCCGCACCAACTTTGCCGAGACAGCCTACTTCTCGGCACTCCTTGAGACCGATCAAGAGGGTGAGCTACTTCTGAAGTTCAAAGCCCCCGACACGCAGACTAAGTATGTCGCTTACCTCTATGCCTTCAACGACAATCTCACCGAAGAGGTACTGGAGGATACCACCCTAGAAGTCTACTCACCACTCAGCATAGAGCTTTCCACCCCACGTTACCTCGTTTGGGGCGACCGCCTTGATGGCTCTGCTCAGATACGCAATACTGGTGACCAAAGCTGCACAACCACCTATGTGATTACCTCTGGTGCCGAGCTATTGGCTGAGGGAACGATAGAGGTGCCAGCCCACGAAACGGTTAGCGTCCCCTTTAGCACCACCGCTCCACAAGCAGCAGAGCTCCAATTGCAGGCAAAGATCACTTCGGGCGAACTGAGTGACGGACTAGAGCGGGTGATACCGCTGATCAGCAACCTCTCCACCTACACGGTGGCGCTCCCCATTTCACTCTACAAGGAGTCGCAAGTAACCCTTACCCCACCTAAGCAAGAGCTCGCCAGCAGTGACCTAATGCTCCAGCTTTACTTCGATCCTATCCAATTGCTTCTAAGCAAATTGGCCATCAGCCATAGGGAGAGTCTCAAGAACGACCTCTCACTCTTTGGAGAGCTCCACTTTTATAGCGTTTACAGCCGTCTCCATAGTTACCTCAAGTCGAATCCCGAGCTAGCAGTGCGACTACAGAAGGAGGCAAAGGAGCTGAGCTTGATTAAAGGGAAGCCAGCTCACTGGAGCGACCGAATAGCCGACCCTCAGACCTTAGCTACTTTCTACCAATTCATTACCAATGAAAAGGCACTTACAGAGCGATTAGCCAAGATAGAGAAGAGCATTCAGAGCCATGCCGTCTCGGGTGGAGGCTTCCGCTACAGTCTCAAGACGTTGCACGCCACTCCTTGGCTTACCCATTATATACTAGAGCAATTGGGTGGCTTGGAGGTGACCAATCTAGAGCTACAAAAGAGCCTACAAGCCTCTCTCCCTTACTTGGCTAAGGAGCTACAAAAGGAGGGTAGCTACTACCGAGACTTCGTTGCCTTTGCAATCGTTGCCCACCAATATAGCTACCCACTGCCCGACTTTGGCGAACCGATGAAAAAGCAAGTGGACGCTCTCCGAAAAGGCTACCAATCTGCCAACAATAGCACGATGCTACGATTTGCAGAGTACAGCCGGATCTACGACCAACCCGAGGCTTATGCCCAGGTGCGTCAGTTCATCAAGGACCGTAGTGGCTACACCTTTAATGACGATGAGAAGCTCACCCTCATGCTCTTCCTCAATCAAGAGGAGCCAGAGGTGAGCCAAGAGGTGGTGAAGTTTGCCTTGCAGGTGAAGCAAAATGCCATTTGGTACGACCAAGCGATCGTGAAGGTGGCACAGCTGATCCTTGATAAGGTGACCCCTACCACTATTAGCGACCGTGCCACACTCACCATCAATGGCGAGCGCTACCAGCTTTCGCCTACGGAGCGAGTGACCAGCACCCTAGCAGTGCGGTACCCCGCCAAGGAGGGGTCGCTTACACTCACCTGGAGTGGTATTCAGAGCGATTATATCTTTGGTGGGCTCTCTTATCTCGTGACCGAACCGAGTGCTAAGGCCACCCCAACAGGTAAGCAGCTGACGATTGAGAAACAACTCTACGTCCGCAAGGTCGATAGCAATGGGAAGGGAAGCTTTACCCTAGCTACCAACGTGCAGAAGGGCGATAAGTTGATAGTCCGCTACCTCCTTGAGGCAAAGCAAGACCTCAGTCTGGTCACCATACAAGACCCACGCCCAGCTGCGGCGGAGATGGGCTACGACTTTGAAGGCTTCCGATTGGCTGATCGCCTTTGGTTCGACTATAGTCGTCGCGACAATCACGATCGACTATACATCGACTACCTACCACGCGGACGCCATCAGATAGAGCTTGAAGCGGTCGCTACCCAGAGCGGTCACTTCACCTACGGCCCCGCCCAGATCCAGAGCTACTACGCCCCCGAGTACGCCGGTAACTCCTCTGGTGGCTCCCTCGAAGTGGCGAGATAGCTTCTGAACACATATATATGATAAACGACCCTTGTGGCTGCAGGCATGCAATCACAAGGGTCGTTGGTTTTGGCCCCCTCGTAACCCGCCAGTCTTTGGCTCTGGGGGAGGGCGAGTCTTGACTCTATAAATCAGATGGTTAGAAAGGCGAAAACTGAGATGCAACTAAGCAATTGCTTTGTTGCATCTCGGCAATTGCTTAGTTGCAACTCGCCGATCGCTTAGTTGCAACTCCACTTTTTCTCTGCTATGGGAGGGTTAAGGATCGGACAAATTGGAAGGGGAAGGTACAAAAAAGGACCTCGGTGGGGAGGTCCTTTTTGATGGGTGATAAGGTTTGATGACTACTTGTGGTTGTCGTCCTTATGGCCATATCCGTATCCGTAGCCATATCCGTATCCATAGCCGTAGCTCTTGACAAAGATGGAGTTATTGGTGTTGATGTCGTTGAGTATTAGGCTCATGCTGGATAGTTTCTGGTGGTCGGCGAGGTAATTGATATACTCCACATCGCGCTTATTGGTCTTATCGGATCGCAGTACATAGAGTGTGTGATCCACTACGCGACTGAGTACCAAGCTATCTACTACTGGCCCAACAGGGGCGGAGTCAACTAGGATATAGTCGTAGTGCTTCCGGAAGGTCTCGAATACCTCCTCTAGCCTAGGCCTAGCGAGTAGCTCGGTAGGATTGGGTGGGATAGCGCCGGCATTGATGATATCTAGGTTGGGGTACTCCTCTAGGTGCTGTATGAAGTGTATTGGATCTGTTGAGGTATCATTGAGTAGGTCGGTCATACCGCCCAGAGATGCATTCTTGATCCCAAAGGTACGCTTCAGCTGAGGATTGCGGATATCTAGCCCCACGAGTAGCACTTTATATTGAAGTGCTGAGAGCGAGATGGCTAGGTTGCTGACTACAAAGGTCTTTCCCTCTCCACTCACGGTGGAGGTACACATCAGTACCAATGGTCGCTTATTCTGGGTGAGGAAGCTGAGGTTGGTACGGATATTTCTAAAGGCTTCTGTGGCTACACTATTACCCTCTAGCTGCACCAACAGCTCGGGAAGATCGCCCTCTCCTGAGGCTGATTTTTGCTGGGGTATTCCTCCGGCAATCGGTAGGTTGGTGAGCTTTTTGAGATCCTCCTCGGTATGTACCTTTGTTTGAGCCAGCTTCCAGAGGTAGATGGCTATGGTGGGTAATACCAAGCCGAGTAACAAGCTAGCGAGATAGATGATTGGCTTCTTGGGGCTAGAGGGCTTGGATGCTGCGAGTGCGCTGTCTACCACCTTGGCACTCTCAAGTGATGAGGCTAGCTCAATGGAGGTCTCTTCCCGGCGGGTGAGTAGCATCAGGTAGAGATTGGAGCGGATAGAGCGCTGCCGCTCGATATCTGTGCTGATGCGCTCAAAGGTAGGAGCTTGCGAGATGCGAGAGCTGTAGCGCTGCTCCATTCCCTTCAGACCATTCAGCTGTATCTGAAGCCCTTGCTTAGCCACGTCTGCGGCCTCTAAGATATTGGTTCGTGCCACATTGAGGTTTTCGGTGAGGCTCTTTACCTTGGGGTGGTCTTTATTGGCTGCCTCTAGCAGGCCGTCTCTCTCAAAGACCATTTGATTGTATATCTCCACGGCGGTTTGTAGGGTACCGTCGGTAAACCCTAGGCTACCAGGTATGATTTCGTACTTCCCCTCCTTTGCCTTTAGGTCATTGATAAGGAAAGCGACCAGCTTCAGCTGCGTCTCTGCCTCTGCCCGCTTTTGATCGATCATAGCGGTGGAGGAGACGACTACGCCGAGGTCTTGGTAGCTGGTGACACCTTGGCTCTTCTTTACCTCCTCTAGTTTTTTCTCCGTGGCATTGAGCTCCTCACCGATGAGGTTGATGCGCTCATTGATAAAGTCGTAGGTACGCTGTGCGGTAGCATTTTTATCGATCGCCCGCTCCCGATTGTAGACCTCAATGAGTTTGGAGAGAAAGCGCTCGCCCTTTGCTCTATTCTTGGCGGTAATCCCCAAGACTGCCACAGAGCCTTGCTTATTGGCTCTATCCACTGTGAGCCCGCCCTTCTCGGCATAGTAGATGGCGAGCTTTTGTGGTGATTGTATGGTGACATCAAAGCTACTGGGGAGCTCCATTTTCCCCTCCTTGTAGCTCTCCCGCTTGGTGATGGAGGCGATGCCTTCGCCCAATACAAAGGTGGCTGGTAGGGAGTCGATGACTATAGCTTCGCCCTTGACTTGGTCTGAAGAGATCTTGTACCCCTTGTCGCTAATAGACTCTATGGTGAGCGTAATGGGGGCACCTATTTTACTTAGCCCTACTGGGTCCATGGATATCTCAAAGGGGAGCTCGCTATCCCATACTGTAGTGGTGAGCCCCTTTCGACTGGTCACCTCTACATACTGCTGGCTCTCCTCTATGGTCTTTTGAAGGATCTCACGCGAACCGAGTATCTCTAGCTCGTTATCTACATTGACATTCTTTACCCCCATGCCTAGCTCGGCAAAGTCGAGTCCCTGTATCTGTGGGCTACTTTTATCTTTTTGCTCTAGGAATAGCACCGAGGCCTTGACGGGATACTGTGGGCTGCTACTTTTGATAAATAGCCAGCCGAGGAGCAGGCAAAGCACCAGTGCAATGAGGTAGATGGGCCAATACCTAAAGTAGTCTATTAGGATGCTTAGAATATCCACCTCTTCTTCATTTCCCATTGCCTGTGATGGGCTCATCTCGGGCGCTGCGGGGATATGGGTGGGCTGCTGTGGGTTATTAGGGTTATTATTTATTTGAGTCATAAGCTATGATCGATTTCTGCTTATCGTCTTAATATGGTGACTAGAAGGTTGGCTACTGTAAGTGCAATCGAAGAGATGCTGATCCATACAGTGGTGCCCGAACTGATGTTGGACGATGAGGCTATGGCATTATTGGGCATCACGTAGACTACATCTCCCTGCTGTAGGTAGTAGTAGGGCGAATTGATGATGCTGGGATCCATCAGATTGACACTCACCAAGGTGGTCGAACCGTCTTTATTCTCCCGAAGTATCTTCACCTGATCTCGTATACCATATATAGTAAGGTCTCCCGCATTGGCGAGTGCCTCGAAGAGATTTACCTTGCCATTGGCCGAAACAAATGCCCCTGGCTTGTGCACTTCACCGAGCACTGAGTAGCGGTAGTTTTGGATCTGGACATTGACGCTGGGCACCTCATTGAGGTAGGTTGTGAGTGCCTTTTTGACCACCTCCTCCGCCTCCCTTAGGGTGAGACCACCGAGCTTCGTGAGCCCTAGCACTGGTAGGTCGACCTCGCCAGAGTTGTCCACCAAAAAGGTGCGCATCCCATTTTGCACGGTACTATACTGCTGCTGTGGTGACCAGTAAATCCCATTGAAGCTTGCCACCAACTCGGGCTTGGAAGCTTGGATATTGACCGTGAGGATATCCTTTGGTTTGATGGTAGCATCTTGTAGGGCACGGGCTTCCGTTTGCATCTTATTCTCCGCATATTGTAGATAGGCAACATCCTTGGTACTGGCACAGCTAGCCAGCAGTAGTAGGAGTAGTGCCGATAGAAGGGTCGAATGCAGTCTCATATCGTTCATTATTAAATTTGAGTTTGAATACAACACACCATATGCAAAAGTAACAATAATAAGTGATATACGGGTATCCTTGAGCGGGGGTTACGCTTTAGAGCGTCGTATCGTGTTGCATTTATCTGAGTGTTTATAGGGCGGGCCTCTTCGAGATCCTTACTCCATTACCCTCAACAACAACTTATATGAGACTGTTGCACGAAGGCGTTATCTAGTGAGACGATATAAAAAGAGTAGGCGGAAAGCTAATTAGCCTTCCGCCTACTTCATTTAGGGTGAACGACGGGGATCGAACCCGCGACAACTGGAACCACAATCCAGGGCTCTACCAGCTGAGCTACGTCCACCATGTCCGACTAGATAATTCTAATCGCGTGGACAAAGATACATAATATTTCTTTAATCCAAAAGAAACCACCCTAAAAAATCAGTGCTTCCGCATTTGGTTTCTCTTGACGTGAGGCATTGATCGGAATGGCTGTGGAGTAAGGACCTCTTCTAATGCGTAACCCCTGTATTGCGAGTGGTTTTTGGTCGGGCAGTATAAAGTAATAGGATTCATAGAAACCTATGAATCCTATTACGAGTGTTAATGTGTCTCTGTCGCTAGAGCTTTACACGACCTGTAATATCCTTTTGCCCTGCTGGGGTATCTTGGTCTTGGTCGTGAAGGGGAGCATATTTCCCATCAGGAATGTCAGAAAGGATAAAACCATTTGCTTTGCGTGCAGCCACTATGTTGTCGGAAAGGGCTGTTGCTACTGCATTTGCTACCAAATTAAGTAGCATACTACTGGTGTTGGCCACCTTGCAATCTACGGTAACATCAGCACTTCTCTGAAAGAGCACTTTATTATCCTTGGTAGATTTTAAGATGTATTCAATATTCACATCCATAGTATTTGTAAGCACAATCTTCTGCCACTTATTTATTACAGTAAAGAGCACGGCGTCAGCTGTGAACACGTTATTGAATGGCTTTAGACTACCGTCAATAAATAATTCAGCATCTTCTGCGCTTTCACTTTGTAAAAGTTCTTGAGCTAATAGTGGTGAAAAGACATAGTATCCTCTCTCTACAAGAGGGTGGAAAAGTGAGGCATACACCGCCTCTTTTGCCTCTACTTTATTTGTCTTATTGATCGGAGGCATTACTAGTATGCTTAAAGGTTTCTGGGCATATAGCTCTTTGTATACCTCCCCTTTCTTGCCATAGTTGGCAGTAAGCCCACATGATGAAAGTAGTAATAGCAAGCTCAGAAGCGAAGCTATTGAAAAGGCTAGTCTATTGTAGTGAGTTTTCATTTTTCAAACTGCTTAATTATCCTTGTAATAAATACTTTGCTCTCTGGGTATAGCTCAATCTCTTTTTTTAGGAGCTGTAGTCCCTCTTCTCTTTTCCCCTGTTTGATAAGGAGATACCCATATTCTGCACATATTCCAGGCTGGACCATTTTTCGAGTGCCATTTGGGGTGTTTATAAGGCGTTCGTACTCTTTAATAAGGTGCTCTTCGCTTTTGGGCGTTCTGTCCTTAGTGAAAGTATGAACAGCATTGTCATAACCGTACCAAGAATATAGGGTTTTTGTAGTGCTACAGCTACAAAGGGAAAGTGTCAAGATTACTGGTAGCAAAAAAAGAATTAAACGTTTCATGTTTATCGTAGCTCTATCAATTTGGTTTTTCTAGTTGATAAAAATATCTTGCCACTATAGAGCACCCTTCCCTCTTTGCTCTTAACAGCAATGGAATAAGTGCCTGGCTTAAGATAAAACTGTGGCTTCTTCCCCTCGCTCCCTTTTGTCTGTATTACCTTTGTCTCTGTGGGGTTACTACCATTAATGGTTACTACCACGGTTTCTTTAACAAGGGTCTTGTTGTCGCTAATTATCTTTAAATAGGCCTCATCAGCCAAGCCCCCTGTTGCGGAATTTACGGTGCCACAGGAAAGGAGAGCGACTGCTAGTATGGCACTCAATGCGAGGCCAATCCAATTCAAATGCTTCATTTTTTTATCTTATTTCTTGTATATAATAATCCGAGAGCTTAGAGCCGTCAATAGCTCCTTCGACGATATTGACTATGGAGAACTCAGTCATCGGAGTGTCTCCCAAGGTCATTTGCACCTCAATGGCTCCCACTTTTTTACCTGGAAGTTCAATCATAGCACCTGTCTGAGGGTTCTTCACCCTTTTTCCTTTTGCGTAGATGTCAAATCTATCGCCTGCAACAAGTCCTTGAGAGGCTCCACCAGCAATGATAGTTCCGTCGTTATCCATGGAGATTATATAGGTGCGCCAAGGCTTGTCTGCACATTTATTGATAATGTTCTCTACTAGCTGATCAATAGCAGCAGAAATAGCTTTGTCGGCTAGAGAAGCATCATACCCACTTACGCCCCCCATTCCTAGAGTGGACTTGCTAGTGGTATTGGCATACCCTTTAGCCTCCTCAGAATAGGTTGCGACCCCCGTAGCGACATCAACCAGCCTAAGGCTCACTCCAGCCTCTACCTGCTGGGTCTTTTTGGCAGTTAGAAGACCTACTTCGCCAGAAGTCTTACGTCCGAATTCTGTTACTGAACCGAGGATCACATAGTCGGCAGTTACCTTGTTGTCGTTGTTGCCATCGGCAATCTCTTTTGCGATTGCTTCGGCATCAGAGCGCTCAACGAGGATAAATTTACCTGAAGCGATTAATTTTGCAGTTAAGATGTCTTGAGCCTGCTTAGCGATGGGATCATTCTCACGGTCATAAAAGATGCCTTTGCCATATTGGGTCTCATTAGAAAACCTCCCGATAGCGACTTTCCATTTTAAGCTCCTTCCTTCATTTTCTTGACCATAGAGGTGTAGACCTCCAGATAGAAGGAGTAGAAAGACTATCCATACACGATGCGATACATTTCTCATAAGTACTTAATTATATGATTTGTGTTTCTTATTTCCTTGTGCAAGTTACCACTTTTTTGGAAATTGAACACATTAATGTCCTAACTTATTAAATTGATTTAAGTGATTTCTTTATTGGAGTAATGGAGCGCCTTATTAGGAGGACGAAGGGGGTGGCGGTGGAAATGCGGGTATTCGGAAAATTATGTGTACTTTTGTGCAGTATAATAGGGAGTTTGATAAGTCACTGAACGTATGGAGTACAATAAAGAGGCAGAAGGGATATTGCAGAGAATCGATAAGATGGCTGACGACTTGCAGCGACTTCGTAGAGAGGTGGCTCAGCTCCTTGTGAAGCATACCGAGCTATGTGCCAAAGGCGAGTCGACTGAAGCGGGTTCCACAGAAGCACCTAGTGGTGAGCGAAGTGAGATATCCTGTATCTCGAGCCTTGAGGAGCTCTATGCTCGGGACTTTGAGAGTGATGACGAGCCGACGGAGCATGAGCCAATCGCTTTTGAACCAGTTGGCGAGCCGATAAAGAACGAAAAGGAGGGTAGCGACTCTCTGGACGATCTCTTCGTTAAGGCTGGCTCGGAAGAGGCGATGGAGGATCTTTTTGAGGCTCGCAAGGGCTTTGACCTGCTCTCCAATCTGACCATTGCGGACCGCTATCTCTTTGCTAATGAGCTCTTCTATGGAGATCAGGCGGCGTTGGAGGATATGCTGCGGGAAATGGAACCTCTGAGCAGTATGGCCCATGTGGAGAGCTATCTCTACGATGTGCGTAAGCTGGGGCGTGATGAGGAGGTGGTGAAGCACCTATTGGCGTTTGTTCAGGAGCATCGTTGTAAGTAACAAGCCTATGGTCTACCCACTAGTCGTCATACCTACCCCTGTGGGGAATATGGAGGATATTACCCTGAGAGCGTTGCGACTGCTGAGGGAGGCGGATATGGTCTATGCTGAGGATACGCGGACCACTGCCAAACTCTTTCAAGCCCACGATATACAGGCACCGCTCAAGAGCTTTCATATCCACAATGAGCACTCTGTAGCGGGGGAGTTGGCAAGTAGAGTGGAGCGTGGCGAGCGGGTAGCTTTGGTCTCGGATGCGGGTACGCCTGGGATTTCCGATCCTGGCTTTATGGCGGTGCGGGCCTGCTTGGAGCGGGGACTTGAGGTGACTTGTTTGCCAGGACCAACTGCTTTTGTACCTGCTTTGGTGGGCTCGGGTTTGCCTTGTGAGCGCTTCTTTTTTGAAGGTTTCTTGCCAAATAAAAAAGGGCGAAAGACGCGGATAGAGGCACTAATGGAGCGTGATGTGACAACGGTCCTCTATGAATCACCAAAGCGCTTGGTGAAGCTACTGGGGGAGTTGCAAGAGATTGTGGGCGGTGACCGCCAAGTGGTGGTTGCTCGTGAATTGAGTAAAAAGTTTGAGGAGTTCCACCGCGGAAGTGTGTCGGAGCTTCAGAGTTATTTTGAGGAAAATGAGCCACTAGGCGAGATAGTGGTGATGGTCGCCCCCCAAGAGAAGCAGGAGAGCGTCCATGTGAATAAGTATAAAGAGCATAATTTTAGATAACAAACAGTATGAAACATCTTTTTTCATTGGCGACTATCGCCGCAATTGTTATGGTAGGTCTGTCTTCTTGTGACGGTAAGGGCTCGTCCTATACCAAGCTACAGCAGAGCTACGATTCGCTCCTAGTTCAGAACACCCGTAGCCAGCAGGAGTTGGAGAGTGTGCTGGGACTAGTAATGGATGTGGAGCAGGAGATCAATAAGGTTTCGAATGCTGAGAATAAACTCCGTATGGGTCAGGCAAGTGGTGAATTTACTGAGAACGACCGTGAGCAGCTCCTCTCGGATGTCCGCTCTATGACTGCCTCTTTGGAGAAAAATAAAGAGGAACTAGCAAGAAAACTGGAGGATCTGAAGCGCAAGGATATCAATATCTCTGCCCTTAATAAGAAGATCAATATGCTGCAGCAGCAGATTGTACAGAAGGAGAATGCCATTACCCACATGACGCAGTTGCTAGCCTCTAAGGACTCTTTGATCTTGCAACAGGGTCAGCGCATCAGTGAGCTAGATGAGACCACTGGTGCTCAGGAGACGACGATTGCCCTACAGGATAAGACCATCTCGGATCAAGATCGCAAGCTACACCGAGCACACTACTGCTTTGGTACTCACGAGGAGCTGAAGGAGCAAAACATCATCAGTAGTCGCTTCTTGCGCTCCGATAAGGTGCTTCCTGAGGGATATAATAAGGATTATCTCATCACCATTGATATCCGTGAGGTGAGGGAGATTCCTCTATTCGCGCCTAAGGCCAAGGTGCTTACCGAGCACCCAAGTAGCTCGTACGAATTGATTAAGGATGGTAATAAGAATATGATCCTCAAGATTAAGGACGTCGATAGCTTCTGGAGCTTAGGTCGCAACTTAGTGGTAGAGGTGAGTTTATAAACCAAGGTGTACAAGACCATACTGATAGACCTAGACGATACGCTCTGGGCCACTCAGCAAAATAATAAGGAGGCTATCCATCAGCTCTACCTCGAGGAGGGGTGGGCTGGTGGATATGCCTCCTTTGACCATTTTTGGTCGGTCTATTGGCCGAGCAATGAAGCTCTGTGGCATCAGTATCGACACTCGGAGATTACGAAGTACGAGCTTACAATAGAGCGATTTCGCCGACCACTCGAGGCTATTCGACACTTTACGGAGGAGGAGATCCTCCGCTTCAATGACCGCTTTTTGCACCTCTCTTCGCATAAGGAGGGGGTGGTAGAGGGAGCTATTGAGCTACTTCAATATCTCAAAACACTCTATAAGGTGGTGGTGGTCTCTAATGGCTTTACAGAGGTACAGCGGCGTAAGATGGAGGTGTCGGGCATTGCTCCCTATATCGATGCGACGGTGCTGAGTGAGGAGGTGGGGATCAGCAAGCCCTACAAAGGAATATTTGACCAAGCACTTAGCAAAAGCGGTACTAGAAGGGGTGAGGCGATCATGATTGGCGATAGTTGGGATGCCGATATTTTGGGTGCCCAGAATGCCAAGCTACCCAGTATCTGGTTCAATCCAGAGCAGCTCCCTTTCCCTGAACAGTCGCTCCGCTATCCAGTCACTGAGGTGACTCGACTTGATGAGATTCCAGCATTACTACGGCAAACGATATGAAAAAGAAGATAGTATTCTCCACCCTTCTACTCTTTTCGCTCGTGATGATGAGTGGGGTAGAGCCTCACAGGCAAGGTCGCGAGCTTCCCGATGAGATGCCTGTAGCAGAGGTGGATAGTTGTGCCTTGCTCTACAGTCAGTTGGGCTTGGAGGGGAAGGTGAGTCCGAAGGCTTTTAGAACCGCCTATCACGGCTACTACAAGGTGACGCAACGACACAAGGAGCTGCTTACGCTTATTGACTTTACCAAGCCCTCCAATAGTGAGCGCCTCTATGTGATCGATATGGCGGAGGGCACGATGCTCTTTGAGAGTGTGGTGGCACACGGTCGGAATAGCGGTTCGCTCTACGCCACTGACTTCTCCAATCGGAGCAATAGCCACCAAAGCTCGCTCGGCTTTTACCTTACAGGGGAGACCTACAGGGGGAGTAATGGTTACTCACTTCGGCTTGATGGGCTGGAGAAGGGCTTTAATGACAATGCCCGAGCTAGAGCCATCGTGATTCACGGGGCTAAGTATGCCAATCCCGCCATCTGCCGAGGGGGGCAGCGACTAGGTAGGAGCTTCGGTTGCCCTGCCTTGCCGGAGCAACTTAATCGTCCGATAATTGATGCGATCAAAGGGGGCAGTGTCCTCTTTATCTATGCCGAAGATCCCAACTACCTCTCCCAAAGTCAGTTGGTAGGGGAAGGCAATTCTACCCATCTGAGTTAGCTCTATTCGGTGATGGATTACCTATTAGTCGCCTTAGGAGGTGCCTTTGGTGCCTTCTCGAGATATGGGCTTTCGTCGCTTTGGTCCACGCACATCACTACCGCTCCATCGTGGAGTGGCACGCTACTGATCAATGTAGTTGGAGGGTTCCTCATCGGGGTGTTTTATGCCCTTTCGCAGCAAGAGGGTGCCACGTGGGGTGGGTGGAGCCTGCTACTAATCACTGGATTTTGTGGTGGGTTTACCACTTTCTCCACCTTCGGGCTTGAGCTCTTCCACACCCTCTCAGAGGGGCAATACCTCTCGGCACTCCTCTATGTGCTTCTCTCCGTACTCCTCACCCTCCTAGCGGTAGCCGGAGGCATCTCAATCATCGGCATCAAACATTAACTGGTAGAGACTGTTGCACGAAGACGATCTACTGCGTTGCTTTCGGAATTCGGTCTCGGTCACGTACGTGAGTACGCTCCCTTCGCCCTCATCCTCAGCGCCTATTTAGGGACCTTGGCACCCTATCGGTTGCCTTGTATCTCATCCTTCGTGCAAGGTCTCAGCGCATTTGAGGCAAATGAGCGAGAATGGCACTTCGTGCAACATTCTCTGGTAGATATAAAAACTTCGCCACCTGTAGGCTTAGACCTATAGGTGGCGGAGTTGTTAATTATGCTCTTGAGAGAGGGGGTTACTCCTCCTCGTCGGTGTGGTGAGCCTCGATGAGTGCCTCTTGGATATCTCCAGGCACTAGTTCGTAGCTTGCAAACGTCATGGTGAAGGAAGCTCTACCTCCGGTAAGCGAACTGAGGGCAGTGGAGTAGTTGGAGAGCTCCTTTAGAGGTACCTTAGCCTTGATCTCCTCATAATCGGCCTTGCTATCCATACCCATGATGATGCCTCTACGTCCCTGTAGATCGCTCATCACATCACCCATATAGTCGGCAGGCACGGCTACTGTTACATCGTAAATTGGTTCCAAGATCTTAGGCGCAGCATTGCGGAATGCCTCATTGAAGGCGTTGCGACCGGCTAGCATAAAGGAGACCTCATTACTATCTACAGGGTGCATCTTACCATCATAAACGATCACACGCACGTCACGGGCATAAGAGCCGGTTAGTGGCCCTTGCTCCATACACCCCATAATTCCCTTAAGGATAGCTGGCATAAAGCGGGCATCGATGCTACCGCCCACAATGCTATTCACAAAGACTAGCTTGCCACCCCACTCGAGTGGAATCTCCTGAGTCTCCTTAGGATTGATCTTGAACTCCTGGCCATTAAACTTATAGACGCTCTGCACTGGTTGACCCTCGGTATAGGGCTCTAGGATCAGGTGTACCTCACCAAATTGACCGGCACCACCTGACTGCTTCTTGTGACGATAGTCGGCACGAGCTGTCTTCGTGATGGTCTCACGATAAGGGATACGAGGCTCAAGGTACTCAATCTCAATCTTCTCATTATTCTCCAAGCGCCACTTCAGCGTACGTAGGTGGAACTCTCCCTGTCCGTAAACGATCAACTGGCGGAGCTCCTTGCTATGCTCGATGATCCAAGTAGGATCCTCATAGTGCATACGGTGCAGTGCCTCACTCATCTTCTCAGAGTCGGCCTCATTCACCGCCTTAATGGCACGGCGATACTTAGGAGCTGGGTACTCCATTGGTGGGAAGGTATAGCTAACGCCCTTGGCATTCAGTGTATTCCCCACACGTACATCCTTTAGCTTCACCACCGCACCAATATCTCCTGCATGAAGGACACTCACCTTGGTACGGTTACCACCTTGAGGTGTAAAGAACTGGGTGAGTCGCTCCTTGGACTCGTTACGGTCTTGATTCACAAGGTCGACACCCTCTGTAAGGGTACCACTCACTACCTTGAAGTAATCAACCTGACCGATATGTGGCTCCATAGCACTCTTGAAGAAGTAGAGCGATACAGGAGCATTAGAGTCGGGCTTCACCTCTGTGCCGTCACTAGCTACGATAGGCTTTACTTTCTCTGTAGTAGGCACTACATTCCCTAGGAATTCCATCGTCCTCCGAACGCACATATCCTTCCCCGCACTCACGCAGAATACTGGGTACATATCTCTATTGATAAGGCCTTGGCGGATCCCTTCGCGCATCTCATCCTCTGTGAGGGTGCCGAGGTCAAAGAACTTCTCCATCAGAGTCTCGTCATTTTCAGCTGCTGCCTCAATCAGAGCTTGCTGATACTCCTTCGCCTTATCCATTAGCTCTTCAGGGATATCTAGCACCTCAGGCTTGCCACCCTCTGGTCCCCACTGATAGAGTTTCATCTTCAGCACATCCACAATCTGATTGAAGTTAGGCCCTGTAGTCACTGGAAATTGTACTGCTACTACCTTAGTACCGTAGTGCTCTCTGAGCTGATGATAGCTATTCTCAAAGTCGGCCTTTTCGTGATCCAGCTGATTGATGATAAAGATCACCGGTTTTTGGAAACGGCGGGTCTGCCTAAATTGATTGATCGTCCCCACCTCTAGCCCTTGCTGAGCATTGATTACCATCAGGGCACAGTCAGTCACGTAGAGTGCACTTACCGTACCGCCGATAAAATCGTCCGAACCAGGACAGTCTATAAAATTGAGTTTCTTATCTTGCCACGGTACAGAAAATACACTAGTAAATACAGAGTAACCGTAGTCCTTCTCTACTGGGAAGTAGTCACTCACTGTATTGCCAGCCTCTACTGTACCGCGGCGCTGAATAGCGCCAGCCTCAAAGAGCATCGACTCTATCAGCGTGGTCTTACCAGAGCCCGAGCTACCGAGTAGAGCGATGTTGCGGATCTCATTCGTCTGAAATTCCTTCATGTTGTTCGTTTTTTAGATGGTTTGTATATTCTTGGTTTTCTGTATTCAGTTTGGTTGCGAACGGTCATTATATACGGTCTTCCCGCTATTTGATGATGTTTTTTCCTTCCGCTCCACAAGTTACGTAATTATTACGATATTTCCAATAGCTGCCCTTCCAAACACCGCAAGTTATTTCCTTTTGTAAGTTGTTACACATATATAATATATATAGGCTGTCAGACGAAGGTGATTTGAGGTGTCTCTTTAGAAATTTGTGCTTGCTAACGTAGCAGGGTAACTCTATAAGCTGGTAGTTCCTTGGTCTCTATCGTGAAAAAAATCCCATTGGTAGTAAGCCAAAAGTTTAGTTGCAACAAAGCGATCGGTGAGTTGCAACTAAGCTTTTGCTGAGATGCAACTAAGCGATTGCTTTCTTGCAACTAAGTTGACGGCTATGTATGGTGTTGGATATCAGTGAATTGCAGAGGTCGATTTTTTGCTTTGATGTCAGCTCTCTTTTTACTCTATTTTTCAGGATTTATACACGAAACTACCTACTGATTTGCCTTGGGAATTATAATGTTTGGCTTGCAATTGATAAATAAAGGGAGAGCAAGGCGCCTTTTATTGTGTTAAATACGACAAGTTGTTAGAAACAAAGTTAATGTAAAGATGTATTCAAGTTATTTTGTGGTTATAATAATAATTCGTAATATTGTGCCACGAAGCTAATCATATCCATATTATCGCTTTATTGTTTTACATAATGACGTAAATTCGTATATAACGGCGTATTGTTGGCTTTGCTATTAAAAACATTTTTAACAACTATTGGTTATGAAAACACAACAATTCCTGACCTTTGTAGGTCTACAGAGGTGGTTACCGTTTATTGCGGTGCTACTGCTGTTGTCGTGTAGTAGGAATCAAGTGGCTCCTGAGGAGCCCGAGGTTGCTCCTACAGACCTTAGCCAGCTATCTCTAGCACCTGGTATGCTTAGAGGGGGTGATCCAATCGCCCCACCCGAGCCTATTGGTGAGCCTGGGGAGGGCGGTGAGGTTATCCCTACAGTTCGTGACGGGCTCAAGGGGGTCATCATTAGTCGCAGCTCTATGTACAGTGCTGGGGTAGTTTATAATGAGTACTTGCTCTTCAATCCTATGAGCAACCTAATCTATCCGGGCAATGTGCTAGTAGGTAACTCGATCAACAATGGCCGTTATCTGCCAGTAAGAGGGCAAAAAATAGGGGAAGTGACTTGGTCCAGCCCCGATATGGTGCCCCTCAATCCACAGGAGATGCGGTTTGTTAAGACGGTGAATGAGCCAAAGTTTAGCGACTATGCGAGCACTATGCAGGAGTGGCGTGGAACACCCCAATTGCCTACTTCAGCAGTGACTACCTTTGAGATGACTGAGGTCAAAGATCTTCGTGAATTCAGCGCTAAACTAGGCATGGGCTTTGAGAGCGAAAATGCCAAGGCAGGAATTGTATTTGAGGGTAAGAGAGGTTTGCTACGCACTCACATATTGGTGAAGTTTGTCCAGAAGCTCTACTCTGTTTCTATGGATATCCCCAATCGCCAGCATCTACTCAGTGCCAGCCCCAACGCCCTAGGTGGGGTGATGCCAGTATACATCTCCGATGTATTTTATGGTCGTATGGGGTATGCACTCATTTCTTCCGACCATGATTATAGAGAGGTCTTAGCAGCTCTAGAGATTATGGTGCCTAAGTTCCACTTTGAGCTCTCTGCTAAGTACAAGAAGATTCTCGATGAGACCTTTACCCAGTATGTCTTTACTGGCGGTAAGTCTGGCGACCACGGTCTGTCTGTAAAGGAAGGGTGGGAAGGCTTTAAGCAAGGGATGAGTACCGAGCTCCTTCCTTCAGAGGCAGTGCCCGTAGCCATCACCCTTAGGTATGCCGATGATAATTCTGTTGCTCGAGTAGTGCAGAGTGGTCAGTACCCAGTTACTGAGAGCTACTTCGTAAAGGATTGCGATGAGATCACCTTCTCATTGCGCCCTGCTCAGCTCAAGGCCAATGCTGGCACCAAGGACGACCTCCAGGTATGGGGTCACACAGTGCTTACCGTGCCACGAGAGCTATCGACCACGGGGGAAAGCACCGATTATCGACTAGTATGGATCCCAATGAGCAAGTATATAAAGCTCGATAAGCAGAAGCAATCAGGGCTTCCAAGTGCCGAGAACACCACGATTACCATTAAGCGTCCGGAGGGAATGAGTATGCAAGACTTCCTCAATCAGAGGGTCTACATCGATACGCACTTATATAATACCAATGCAGCAGGTACCATTACTGGTGACGACCTCGGAGAGAGCAAGTACAGCATACGCCTACAGGATCTGCTCTTTAATGCAGTTCACCACTCCCTTACTGTTACAACGCGCAAAAATGCTAGTAGAGATTACTCTGCTACTGTGCTATTTGACCTTTTCCACGATATTAAGGAGGTTGAGGAGATCCCCAATGGACTTCGCTCCGTTACCGTAGAGGGTGACCAGCCAAATACTTCCACTACTAGGTGTCTAGGTAGCCAGCCTCGGTCTTACTTTAATCAGAAATAACAATAATAAACGATAAGCAACTATGAAAAAGATATTTATTTCACTGCTATTCATCTTCGGTATGGTGATAGCACTTGCTAGCTGTAAAAAGGATAATATTGAGGTGCCTAATGCCCCTGAGGAGACTCAAGATGCCTCTAATCTAAAGGCTCAGGTACGTGCCTTGCCTCTACCTGATGGTATGGATCAAGGGGAAGTTGGACAAAATCTCCCACCTCTTGATCCTATCGCTCCACAGATTGATGGGGAGGTAGTCGAGCCAGGTACCTTCGGTGGTCTGCATGGTATCTATATCACCCAGCGTAAGGTGTATAATTCGGGATTTGCCTTTGATGAGCTCTCTATATTCAACCCAGCAGGTAGCCTTATCTACCCAGGAAGTGTCTTTGTAGGTAGCTCTATCACCAATGGTAGGTATGTAAAGCTTCCTGGGACTACTGGTGAGGTGACTTGGAGTGCCATAGACCTTATCCCTGCCTCTCCTATGAATAACTATGTAGCCAGCTATATCAATCCTAAGGCTAGCGACTACAATCTTACGGTACAGCGTTGGTTTGGCTCACAAAACATGCCACTAGCAGCTACCACCGTATACGAAATCAACGAACTCTCTAGCTCTACAGAGATCGGGGCAGAGCTGGGTGTCGGTTACCAAAAGGAGGACCTTATTGCTAAGCTCAACCTAAGCACTTCACACCAAAAGATGAAGACCCACGTGCTCGTCAAGGCGATTCAAAAGGTATTTAGCATCGCAGTGGATATCCCTGACGGGTTTATCCTCAAGACTGCCAATGTAGAGGATATGGACGGAGTGATGCCTGTCTATGTATCCGAGGTATTCTACGGCCGTATGGGCTTTGCTGTTATCTCAAGCCAGCATGAGTATCACGATGTGGTAGCCGCCCTTAACCTCAATGTACCTACTGAGAATATTGATATCAATCTCCAAACCAAGTACAAGGAGATCCTAGATGCCTCTGTATCTAAGTCTCGTATCATCGGTGGCACCTCTCAAGAGCATGGATATGGTATGTCCATGGGTTGGGAAGGATTCAAGAAGAGCCTATCAAGTCCACTTACTGCCTCTTCGGCTAAGCCAGTGGCTTATACGCTTAGGTATGTTCATGATAATTCAGTAGCAAGAGTAGTGCTCACGAGTGACTTTGTTCGCAACGAGTCTTACTTCGTTCCAGATATGGATGAGCTAGTCCTTCGCTTTACTCCACGTACGCTGAGAGCTAAGTCGGATAATATCAAGCCTTTGTATGTACATGGTAAGGTGACTATCGCACTAGCAGGTGGTCGTGAGCAGACTATCTTTGAGCGTCCAGTGAATAACTATATCCGTATCGATGACCCAGAGCAAGATGTTGCACTGCCTGATACGGAGGGTATCGAGGTGTCTCTTAAGCGTCCACAAGGTATGAGCATGGCCGACTTCCTAAAGATGGAGGTGACCATCAGTGGATACTTCGGGCATGCTGTAGCCAATGGCACTCGCAACCTTTATGACCTCGGCTCTGAGAGCACTACCTGCACCGTTCGTGAGCTGCTCATGATGGCGAATAGGGGAGCATTCAACTTCTTTACCCAAGAGAAGCGTACTAATCAGCGTGAAGCTAACCTAGTGCTCGATATCCAAGCTGATAATGGTATCCGTCAGGTGGATGGCACTATCTCTCAACTGTAATATTAATGTGAACTAAATAATAATTAACCCAAACAACTTTTGACTATGAACAGAAGAAGTTATTTGTGGCTGCTGCTCATCGCAGGTCTATTCTTTGCCTCTGCCAGCCTATTGATAGGCTGTAAGTCGGAGGGCAGGGGAGTGCCTAGCGATGGTGACGACCAGCCCATTACCACTGAGGCACGCCACCTCTCCGTAGATGAGGCCAAGGCGATTGCCCTTAGTTTTTTTGCGGAAAATGGTGCTCTAAAGGGGGCTACTGATACCGATCAGATTTCGGGAATAGAATTAGCTTTTGCCGAGCCGACAAGTTCCACCGCTCTTCGGGCTGCTTCGTCTGATGCACAGACCGATGCTCAGTCATCTCTCCCAGCCTATTATGTATTCAATATCAATAAAGGCTTTGTGGTGGTCTCTGCGTGGGATGTCACCTTCCCTATCTTAGGGTATTCTGAGGATGGTAGCTTTTTCGGAGCAGAGCTCGCCAATGCTAGCGTAGAGGAGCGCCCAGCCGAGGCCTCCAACGTGCTTAGCTTCCTAGGAGCTTATGCCAGAAGCATTGACTCCCTCCGTCAGGTAACTCCTGTGACAAAGGCTCTCCGAGCAGCTTACGACCAAGCTATCAATGGCGTGGTGGTAGAGGAGTCGCTACGTGCTTATAATAATATTGCCCCATTGCTAGGCAATATCCGCTGGAATCAATCTCCCTACTACAATGAGTACATCCCATACGGTCATCCAGTAGGCTGTGTTGCTACAGCCACTACTCAGATTATGAGATACTGGAAGTATCCACCTCGTGGTACTGGCTCTCATACCTCTACCCACGATGGTAAGTATGCCAATTTTAATAAAGAGTACCTCTGGGATCAAATGCCAGCGGCTACCCTTCGCCAACGCAATCACCAAATTGCACAGCTCTCCTATGATGTGGCAGTGGGGCTTAATATGATGTTCTCTGCTTATGGTAGCGGTACATGGCAGTACTACGTGCCAGGGCTATTGAGAGATCACTTCTATTACAAAAATACCATCCGTGATATCTATCGCTCCAATTATAATACGGCTCAGTGGACCAATATCGTCTACAATGAGCTAGCCAACGGGCGCCCAGTACAGTATGCTGGCTCGGGCAATGGTGGTGGTCACTCCTTTGTCTGCGATGGCTATAGCGGAGGTTACTTCCATATCAATTGGGGGTGGGGAGGTATGTCGGATGGATACTTCCTACTCCATGCCCTTGACCCCAACTCTCTCGGTACTGGTGGCGGTAGCGGAGGCTTTAACTATGGTCAGGATATCGTGATCGGCATTGAGCCTAATCAGAGGCCTAACCCCAACCCTGATCCCGATCCTACTCCTGAGACTGGCGACATCACTCCACTCAACATCAACCAATACAAGCAGATGCTCACCTTCCGTGGTGGCAATCGTGTAGATGTTGGTCGTGGCTATACCGCACCTATGGTCGTTTATCTCAAGGCGACTGATTGTAGCTACTGCGAGCATACTCAGCCAAGTGTGGAGCTATTAGCCCGTGAGTACAAGGGAAAGGTGAAGTTTTATAGCTTCGACGTGAACCCAGGTGGTCAATGGGAGCATTGGGATTTCATCACTCAGCAGCTAGGTATCAAGACGGTGCCCGACCTATTATTTATCAGTAAAGAGGGGACCTTTGTACTCAAAGATGGTGTGATCGATAAGGGGCTTAATGCAGCAGGTGGAGCCAAGATATTCCGTCCTTATGTAGAAGCACTACTCCAAGGTGGCGGTGTAGATCCTACTCCTACCCCTTCGGGTGACTACTGCAAGTCTATGGGTAGGTATGCACGGAGCACCTACATTGCACAAGTATCTCTTGCTAATGTCAATAACGTTACCCGTGGTGATACCGGTGGCTACAATTACTTTAGTAGCAAAGCTATTGAGCTAACGAAGGGGGAGAGCTATACACTCACCCTTACCCCAGGCTCTATCTATGGTAGCTACCCAGAGTACTTTAGAGTATGGATCGACTTTAATGGTGATAAGGTATTCTCGAGTGATGAGCTAGTTGCCGACTTTAATACCACTCAGTCCAATGTGGCAGCCTCCAAGCGGATCTCTATCCCAGCAGGTGCTACCAAGGGCAATACCCGCATGAGGGTATCCATGAAGTGGGGAGCTGCAGCCGAGCCTTGTGAGGTCTTTGACCACGGAGAGGTAGAGGACTATCTCGTAAATATCAAGGATAAGTACACGCCAACTCCTGACCCAACCCCCGATCCAACTCCTGACCCAACTCCTGATCCAGAGGATGACCCTTATCCAGTTTCCTACGGTAAGGACTCCAACTATGGCTATATCAGCAGTGTGTATATTGGCGATATGAAGAATAATTCACGAGGTGATAACTATGCCTCCTATATCAATACCCATCACATAACTGGTACTCCAGGACGAGCACTTAGCTATTCTTTGAGCCCATCATTCGGAACTCAGCAGACCTATTGGTGCTACTGGCGAATTTGGATCGACTACAATAAGGACGGTAAGTTTACCAATAACGAGTTGGTAGCCTCAAGATACGGTTACCAGCAAGTGAGCGGGTGGTTTACCCTTCCTTACAGAATGGAGTCAGGGCTCTATCGTGTAAGAGTAAGTATGAAGATGAACGAAGGCTATCCAATGCCTGATGAGGTCTTCAATTACGGAGAGGTAGAGGACTATCGACTAAGAATCCGCTAACCCACTACCCTTTTAAGTTACCCCGAGGGGGCTCCACCGCATTAAATAGCGATGGAGCCCTTTCCTTTAAGGGGAGAGGCTATTGCAGAGCATGCATAATCATAAGCCCTGATTAAGGTGGTAGAATAGGTGAGATCCAGGGTGCTTCTCCATTGGTGATAGGACCAAAATACCTATTTGTGGGTGTTTCTACATTTCTCGAACCGAAAATGATGAAAATCAGCAAAAAGTCAATCCAAAACGTCTAAACTTGAATGTGCAACAGTCTCATTTTGTTTTTTTGTGTATATTTGCCGAGCAAATAAATAACTTAAATGAATACTAAATGTTTCCTTGCAATGAGTAATCAAATAAGGTACTTGTGCCTCTTGGCACTGCTCTCAATGCTCTCTTTACTCTGTTATAGCTCAGTGGAGGCTGCTCCTGTGACCAAGTCTAAAGTGAAACTAGTCGTACTAGACGCACGCACCAAAGAGCCTATTATCAGTGCTGTGGTGAGGAGTAGTGATCTCAAGAATCCCGTATTAACTGGCTTGGATGGCGACTGCCAGTTGGTCTTCACTCGTCCTGTGAGTAAAACGAAGCTGACGATTACCTTCGTGGGCTATAAGCCAATTGAGCAGGTGGTGACCTTTGATAAGAGAGATATGGTGACCCTATTCATGCATGAAGATTCTGAATTGATGGATGAGGTATTGGTCACTTCACAAAAACGACATACCTCCGTGCTTCAGCAGGCTATTTCTATTGACCCCGAGACCTTAGAGAAGAGTAGCTCGCTCTCACTTGCGAAGATGCTGGAGTCGGTACCTGGAGTGAGTAGTATAAGCTCTGGTGGTACGATCGCCAAGCCTGTAATTCAGGGAATGCATAGTAGCCGTATCCTATTGATGAATAATGGTGTGCGACTAGAGAGCCAGAGCTGGGGGTCGGATCATGCACCTGAGATTGACCATACTGGAGCGAGTGTCGTAGAGGTGGTGAAGGGGGCGGAGTCGATTAAGTATGGCTATGGTGCTATGGGCGGTGTGGTGCTATTCAATCAAGCTGAGCTACCCTTTGGACACGAGAAGTTTACCTTAAATGGTCGTGCCAATCTAGGCTACGACTCTAATGCACACGGTTATAGCGGTGCCGGATCTGTAGAAATGGGCTACAAAATCTTCGGACTTCGCCTACACGGCATGTATCAGTGAGCTGGAGATTATAGCACGCCCGAGTACATCCTCAACAATACTGGCTACAACAATATCAGCCTCTCAGCTCTAGGTGGGGTGAAGTGGAGGAGCCTTACTGCTACGGTCTATGCTAGCTTGTATTACTCGAGGAGCGGGGTTTACTTCGGTAGTAAAATTTCCGACCTTGGACAGCTTTTGGAGCGTTTCAAGGTAGGGCGTCCCGACCCCATGACACTGAAGCCATTTACCTATAATATAGAGCCACCATTCCAGCAGACACAGCACTTTACGCTCAAAGGAGATATCAAATGGCAAATCAATGATCATCACAGGCTTACTATGATAGGGTCGTATCAAGACAACCTGCGGTGGGAGTTTGAAAATCGTAAGCTCAAAGACCTTAGCTGGTATCCTGTGCAGGACCTATTGCTCTCTACCTATCGTGGCGACCTTATGTGGAATGCCGATTGGGGCTTATGGGATATGAAGACAGAGGTGGGTGCCACAGGTACCTATCAATATAACTACAACTATCCAGGTACCAAGCAACCCGCCTTTATCCCCAACTATGCTGCACTTACGGTGGGAGGCTATATACTTCACTCTGGTAAGATTGGGCCAGTGCAGCTCTCCGCAGGTCTTCGCTACGACTTTCGTGCTATGGACGTAGATGGATATACCAGTATCGGTGGTAGCCCGAAGTATTATACAGACTGGAAGATATTTAGCAACTACACCATGAGCTTTGCGGCACACTACCAAGTGGATGACCACCTCGATGCTCGTGCTAATATTGGTTGGTCGTGGAGACCTCCAGATATCAATGAACTTTACTCAATAGGCCTGCACCACGGGACTTATTGGGTGGAGGGTAATCGCAACCTAAAGAGCGAAAATGGATACAAAGCGGTGCTTGGAGCACGCTGGCGTAATAGCTGGCTCTCTATTGAGCCTAGTGCCTTTTACCAGGGGGTGAAGAATTATATCTACGATAGTATTGGAAAGGGTATGGATCGTTTTTACAATCACCCCACTGGCAAGTATCCTCGTTTTGTATTCGGGCAAGATGACGCACGCCTTTTCGGAGGCGATCTAATGGCTACTGTCTCTCCACTTGAGGGGCTGAGTTTGTCGGCACGTGGCGAGTGGATCAATGCTCGCAACCTTACTCAGAATGAATACCTACCCTTTATGCCGTCGGATAGATATGGGGCATCGGCAAGCTATGAATGGAATATGGGTAGTGACAAGCAATACCATTTCCTTGCTTCTCTCTCAGGAATATTTGTGACGAAGCAGACGCATTTTAATCCAGAGAAAGACCTTGTGGATGAGACTCCACCTGCCTACGCATTGATGAATGCTACGGCCGAATTCACTTGGGATCTTCCAGCTAATAGAGAGTTCAAGCTTATCCTGATAGGGGATAATATCCTCAATACGATGTATAAGGAATACACCGATAGATTTAGATACTACGCTCATGGAAAGGGAGCCAACATCTCGCTCCGTACGATTGTTAAGTTTTGAATATTATGAAGAAGAATCTACTGTTATTGTTTATCGTAGCTTTATCAGTGTCCAGCTGTAGTAGTGACAAAGTGGATGAGCTACTTAAGGGCTTTGTCAAGGCTCCACCCTCTTCTATTGAGCGTGTGGTTGTTGGGCACGACCAAGTCTATTCGATTCAGGCAATCCTTCGTATGTCGCGGAAGAGCGATATGAGACTGGAGAATGGAGATAATGTCTATACCGCCTATGATATAGCACACTTTGAAACTCCTATTCCAGTGTATCAGGAGATAACTATCAGCCGTGATGAAAGGGGCAACTCTGTCATTACCTCAGATCGAAAGGCCTTTGATGTGCTCAAGTCGGATGAGTTTTACTACGGTCTAGAGCTCAACTACTTTGATATTAATGGCAATAATATCAATCATCAGTTTGCACAAATCAGTGACCCAGCAGAGTCCAAGTCCACTAAGCGCGAAGAGTGCAAGACCTCTCCTGAGGCTACACTCTATCAGCACCAGCACTTCTTCACGATTGGCAACTCTGCCCTAGGCTACCACGCCAAAGGAGGTAAGGTGGAGGGAAAATTACCTCTTGTATACCCTATGACTAGGGATAGCCTTTATATCGACCGATATCTATTCCCTGAGAAGGAGGGAGAAGAGGGAGCCGTGGAGATTATAAGGGCTGAGAGCACCTCTGGAAACCCAATCTACACACCACTTAATGAGTATGTCCCCAACGGACTACGCTACCAGCTTTCATTGGCATTGAGGGCACAAGAAACACTCAATACTGATGACTATGTTGATGCGAGTGGTCATCATTATCAGCTGACGCAAACCATAGCACCAAGCAGGTCTAATGAATTGGTCCCAGAGATCTTTACCTATGAGTATAGAGATACAGACCCAATGGATAAGATGCTAGGCGAAGAGGTGGACTTTGATGACCTCGGTGACAATCGTGGATTTGTAATAGACGGCTATGAAGCACCCTATACCATCCGAATGCGTATGAATAGAGCTCTGGGGGGAGACCAATTGGAGCGCTTGGGCTTCAAGGGAATGTTGCAATTCAGAAGAGCCAATGTCCACTTTCAGATGCACGTATCTATCTTCCATATTAAGAATGCTCGCATAGGGAAGAATGGGCTAGGCGGTAAGTATGATGATGGTGAAGGCTCTTTGGCAAAAGTGAAGTACAAATCCAATGAGCTAAATGCATCATTAGGGGACTTTGACTCTCAGCTCACCATCCCATTTAGGGTGATGGCAGATGTGGATAACAATGACCAAGAACAGTGTGTCTCCAACGTCAAGCTCTACTACCCCAATGCCAACGAGGCCGAGCTCCGTAAGATGCTATGGAGCCCCGACTCCTATTTCTCTCGCTACCCAAGCAAAAATATGTAATGGTTATGATCAAAGCTATGACACATAAGATATTTACCACCGCATTAATCGTCTCCTGTATATGCCTCCTGGCTAGCTGTCAGAGTTTTATATTTGGACAGATTGACTTTAATTACAACGAAAGCCCAGCAGTACAGCATAAGATGCCTACCTCTGGAGCCGATACCATTCAGCCCCCCAAGGTAACTATTGATATACCTAATCCCGATAAAGAGGGTGCCTTCAATAATTGGGCTACCTGTCTAGTGATGTTCAAGGAGGGTCACCCACACGGAGGCGATCTGCTCCACGGCAACTTTGTCTATAAAAAGGCCCCTTGGCGACAAGAGATGTTTGCATTCGTACACAATCGTCCCGAGGGTACCAAGGTAGAGATGCTAAAGGAGAGTACCGTGACCTCTAAGGAGAAAGAAAAAGGTATTGAGGGGCCAGAGTACTTCCGCATCATCGGAGGCAGCAGTAAGCTATGGGGGCTCTGCCTCTACTTTTTTGATAAAGATGGAAAGCGCCTCAATGACGAGATTTACAGCCACTCCGATGAGTACCAGATATTCTTTACCATCAGCGACGTGGACGATAAGGGGCAGCCTTACGATGTGCTAGATGTAAGATTCCGAAACGGAGCAGATAATCCAGAGAAGTTTGGCAAAGTAGAGTGGGGTGAAATCAATGAAAAAGCCTACAAAGAGGAAAAGCCTATCATATCACCTTTCTACAAGCAGTTTGTAAGCTGGGAGGAGAAAGCCAAAGCCACCCCCTACCTATTCACCTATACCTATCGAGATACTTGGACCCAAGATGATATGAGTGATGGTGCTACAGAGTTATTTAATATTCGATTATTGCCCCCCTCTACACGCTATAGCTACTATGGAGCCGATCCCGCTTATGACCAAGATAGAGTTGGGCTAAAGGGGCACATCCGCTTTGATATGCTTGATAAGTACCACTCAATAGGGCAAGGTATCAATAATTTCAATGACTATAAGGAGGGTGAGTGGCCTATTAAGCGCACAGAGCCCGATTGGACTGGCAATAGCTACTTCACTCGTGCCTATGTATTACTGCCACAGTTTTACCTATCAGTACGTGTCATGAAGTGCGAGAAGGGCAAGAAAGCACAGAGGGATATGCCTCTTAATAATGCCCATGAGCCATTCGGAAAGGCTACAAAGGTGTGCGACGAATCCAATACTCCTGGACCCCAGTGGACAGAGATCATTCGATTCAATATCCCAATCAAGGTTTATGCCAATATGGGAGATTCCGATCCCACCTATGCCGATTGCAATGAGCCCTACTATGTACACCTTGCTCGAGAGATAAACCTGACTTCAAAGCAAGCGTTTAGAGAGGTGCTCAACCTACAAACACACGGTAGCAATGGTGGATTCGCCTCTTGGTTTTTATGAGAACTTTGTTTAACTAATAGATAATAACGAAAAATGAAAAAGTTGATGACCATCGTCGGAGCCTCACTATTGGCACTGACAACCACTCTAGTAGGCTGCAAAAGAGATGGAGGAGCCCCAGAAAATAAGAGGCAGACCTCACAGACAGAAGCAAAGGACCTACTGATAGAGGAGATCTTTTACTTCGGTAACTTCCATATCGGAAGGACACCTTATGAGGTCCAAACCAATAAACCAGCAGGCTGGAAAGAGGGAGGTGCTACTCACTACAATAAGTACATCAAGGTGACCAACCCTACTAGTAAAGAGCTCTCTCTAGACGGTATGGGACTGGCCATCTCACAATATAATCCAGACGACAAACCCGAGTTTGCTACCTCAATACCAAAGAGCATCTACACAGATTCACTAGCAGTATCCAAGCTATACCTTTTTCCAAAAGGTAATCCTAAAAACCTACTCAAGCCTGGTGAGTCTCGTATTATTGCCACAGCCGCCCTCAATCCAGTAGAGAAGGAAAGGAAGCGTGCAGAAGGTGATTGGGAGGAGAGCGAGCTCGACTTCTCTGCACTGCTAGACCTTACGGGAGCAGATTACGAACTAAACGACGAGAATGATAAAGTACCCACCCTTGTGCCATTCTATGACTTTAGTGGCTTTGCCGATGGCGACTTTAAGGGCGAATACTTCAGTGTGTTCAATATCACTCCTGCTACTGGGATCGCTCTTGTACGTCTAGGAGCCCCCAGTGAGGAGATACTACAGGCTATTAAGAAGGTGAATCCGCAGGATAAGAAAACCGACAAAAAAGGCAAGTACACAAGACCCATTAGCTACAGCAAGGCACACAGCAATTATAGCGAAATCCCCTGGGCATTTTTTATTCCAAATGAATGGATAACCGACTTCGTGGTGATATGCGCCAAGGATACCAATAAGTGGATCATTAATGCTAAGCTTGATAAGAGCTTTAAGAGTATCAACATGAAGGGTGAGGAAGCAGCTAATAATAAGTACGACCTATGGGGCAAGTATGCAGGTAAGTCAATGGTGCGTAAAAACGATGGCAAAAAGCTAGTGGATACCAACGACTCCAACCTCGACTTTGAAGTGAAAGACGCCAGCCTTTACAAGAAGAAGTAATTTGCTACCTATAGGGGACAAGATGAATCGCGCGTCTTGACGGGGGTCAAGGAAGTGGTGGTATCAGCAGCAGAGCCTTAGTACATTTGCTTCAAATGTGCTGAGACTTTGCACGAAGGGAGTGTACCTGCGTACGTGACCTAGGCCGAATTCCGAAAGCAACGCAGCAGGGCGCTATTCTGCAACATCCACTCAGTTTTCGCTCAGATAAGAGCCTTGACTATCAGAGGGTTACAAAATCCCTTTTCCGACCGCTTTTCAGCTCCGCTAATGCCCTATTTTGTCCATCTGCAGATGGATAAAATAGGGCACTGCTGAACGAAAATGTTCGTCTGATCCTTAGTTACCGAAAGGTGTGGTGGCTGGCTTTATGACCCCTACATGAGAATGTTCGTCTGATCCTTAGTTACCGAAAGGTGTGGTGGCTGGCTTTATGACCCCTACATGAGAATGTTGCACGAAGTGCCATTCTCGGACATTTGCTTCAAATGTGCAGAGACTTTGCACGAAGGATGAGGTGCAAGGCGCTGAGGATGAGGCCGAAGGGAGCGTACTCACGTACGTGACCGAGCCCGAATCCCGAAAGCAACATTATGTGCCTTGGCATCCTTACGGAAGCCTAGGATCAGCAGATCGCCTTCGTGCAACAGTCTCTAAATAAAAGCGAGGCATCTTTTGGGAGATGCCTCGCTTCGCAGTTGGTTGTATGTAGGTTGGGATGGCTACTTCTCGAGCCTGCGATTAATGGTGTTGAGGAGTAGCTTGTAGTGGGCTTTGAGGGTAGGGTCGCTGGTGTTTTTTGTGACCTTCTCAAGTAGCTTTCTCACCTTGATGGTATAGTCGAGGGTATAGTCGGTGGTGAGGTTGACTGCCTGTGCCCATAGGTGGTCCACCATACCGTAGTCATTGCCAAATCCTAGGAGTTGGATGGATGTTTCCTCACACTCGGTATGTGGGCATATAGGGCGTAGGTGGGGGTAGTTCTGGGCAAATTGAAGTGCTAGGTCGTCACTACCTTTGAAGCCTACTGGGTAGATGTTATCTAGTGAGTAGGCCATTGCTGCGACTAGGTACCTCACGAATATCTCCTGAAAACGCCGCTCGTAGCTGTTCACTCTTTCGTCTCCACTGAGGGTCTTACGGAATACGTGTTGGTAGACGTCCTCTAGATACTCTAATGGGGAGTAGGAGGTGGGGTCGAAGTAATTGGAGATGGCTAGCTTACTGGTATTGAGCATCGCCATCTTCATGATATCGCCCTCTGCTAGTTCGAAAGGTTTCAAAGCAGCCACTTGTAGGTGTGTTGCTTGTGCCTGCTCCCCTAGCTTGCGGAAGTTGGCTACATTATTGAGTAGCCAAAGAGCTGCGGCGCGTTGCTTCTCGCGTGGTAGCACTTGGTATCGGGGTATTCCCGACTGCTCCGAAGACTGGGTGAGTATCACGCCAGGGACAAAGGCAAAGATATTATTGTAATAGCCGTAGGCCTGTCCTAGGATCTGCTCATAGAGGTCGTTGCGGTGGTCGGCATCGGGGTCGTCTTGGATCCACTCATCGAGGTGGCTGAGGATGTACTGTAGGTTGCGTAGCCCTAGCTCACCTGCCTTTACAGGGTCATCGCTGAGGTCCTCCTCAATCGCTGAGGGGTCTAGGCGAAGTCCCAATTGCTGTGCACCGTACTTATAGAGGCGGTTGCTCTCGTGCTTTGCTACAAACTTTTGCAGTGCTTTGCTCTCCTTGATAAAGTCGCCACCTAGCTCAGGGAACACCTTGTATCCCCACTCAATGGCGTAGTAGTCGTAGACGCCTAAGAAGGGAGGATTGAGGTTGACCCCTTTGTCTTCGGGCTGTGCCACGTAGTTCCAGCGGGCATAGTCCATGATACTGGGGGTGGTACCGTACTTCTTGGTGAATTCGGGAGAGCGGAGTTGCTCTACCGTGTAGGCACTTGAAGCGGCCATATTGTGCATCAGCCCGAGGGTATGCCCTATCTCGTGTGCGATCACATACTCCAGTGCCTCCATAAATCGGTCGTCGGGAAGCGTCTTGGTGCGTACGGTAGGATCGAGCTGTGCGGTCTGTACAAAGCACCAGTTGTTGAGGGTCTTGATCACATTGCTATAGACCATTACTGAGGCATTGATGATCTCCCCTGTGCGGGGGTCATACCACGATGGACCCATAGCATTCTCAATCCCTACAGGGATGTAGCGGATGCAAGAGTACTTGATATTATCTGGGTCGAACTGTGGGTCGTCCTTTGGGAAGTCCCTTACCTGCACTACATCCTTGAGCCCAATTCGCTCAAAGGCTTTATTCCACCTGAGCACCCCTGCCTTGATAGCGGCACGCCATCGCTCGGGGAAGGTATCCTCTATGTAGTAGACGATTGGTTTCTTTACCTCAGATAGACCGCCCTGGGCAATCACCTCGGGGTGGAGTGGCTCTACCCTCCAGCGTCGTGCAAAGGTAGCTGGCTCTATCTGACCGCTCTCGGTGTGTAGGATGTTTTTCTCCGTGAGGAAGTAGCCGATACGGGTATCGCTTAGTCGCGGTATCATCGGCTCCTCGGGGAGATCTACAATGGAGTAGGTGAGGCGATAGGTGACGGGGTAATCCTTGAGGGCGGTACCCCTCTGATTGGCTAGCGATACCATAGCTGAGCGCTCTACGGTAACGACGGCATTATTCTCAAAAGACTTGATCTGATCGATGTAGGATAGTCCTGAATTGGGGCTAGAGGAGAGGCGGTAGGAGCCGACGTTGCTTACCAAGCCATCAAAGAAACGCTGCTCTTTGAGGAAAAAGTCGGTCACCTCAAAAAGCAAGCTGGTGCTATCCGTTGCATAGCCGACCAACTTAAAGGTGTGGAGAGTGACATTGGTGTAGCTCCCCTTTACCTCCTCCAGGAGGTGCTGGCTGGCTTGATCGAGCATCAGGTCGTTATTCACCACCTCCATGGTGATGAGGCTATCCTTCTGCACAAATTGGATAGGGATGGGACCATTATTCTTAAAGCCTGGGAGCGCGAGCTGTGGATTGGAAACGTCGGTGACGGTAGCGGCCATCAGCATCTCCTTTTGTAGCTGCTCCACGGGTAGTTCAATATAGAGTCTTTGCTCCTTTTGATGTAGCTTTAGGAACTCTCCTTGGCTACTCTTGGGCTTATCCTTTTCAAAGAAACGCTCATAGGGGCTCAGCTTACTTTCACGCTCCTTCTCCTCACGTTGTTCCTTAGCAAAGGTACGCTTGGACTTGAGCCACTGCGCCGAGACCTCTGGGCCCCCTAGCAGAAAGAGAAGCATCAATAGGAGGGGGAGCCTAGAGTGCTGTAGCATATTACTTTTCATTACTTTCCTTCAAGTGCTTTCTTAGTCTTGAATACCAATACGGAGTAGTGCGCTTTGGCCTCGGCCGACTTTGCCTCTTTCGCTGCGCGCTCTAGCTGAGGGAGCAATTTCTCTAGGGCAATCATAAAGTGGAGCCCCGACTCGTCGATATCCTCTAGCCGGATCATAGGGTAGGGGCTACGCTGTGGGTCGCCAAAGGAGGTAAGGGTAGGGGTATTTTCCTCCTTGAGTGCAGCAGGAATCATCTTGGTAGGGATCGTGGTGCCACTCACCTCTGCCTTGCCTAGGTTGATAAAGCCACGCTGTAGCAAGATCTCGGCGTGCGTGGGGTCGCGATGCTCGCGGATGTTCCGAAAGACCTCTTGGCTCATATCGGCAAACCACTCTGCCTGAGAGTAGCTTCCTGGTACGATGTGGGAGGAGGTAAGCACTCTCATGCGGGTGTTGTAGAGATCGTTGATGAGGAATTCGAAGAGCTGGTCGTAGTAGCTGATGCGGATATTGCTCATGCGCTCTAGATCTTGATTGCCATAGCTCTTAAATTCCTTGATTCTATCTACGCACCAACGGAGGGAGCTTCGCTGTACCTCTTTAGGGAGCACGGAGTAGAGTGGGGTCTCCTTGGTGGGCTTTGCAGGATTGACCTGTATGCCACCGATCTGATGCATCACGTTTTTGAGGAGCTGATGAAATTGCTGTGCTATCACCAGATCCAGCGCATCCTTCTTTCGGCTATCCTCATCATCTTTGATCCATGCAGGGAAGTTGTGAGAGATCTGCTGAAGATTTTTAATCGCCAAGGTGCTACTCTCTATCGGGTCGTCGCCAAGGTCATTGGCAATCACCCGTGGGTCAAAGGCATAGCTCTGCTCTGGAAGGTACTGGTAGATACGCTCTTGGCTCTTCTTGTCGACCATTGCTTGGAGCACTTCGGAATCTTTATTGGTATCGCCATGGTGCTCGGGGAAGTAGCGATAAAGCCATTCCACTACATACTTATCATAAGGACCTACCTGTGGGAGGACAAAGGGAACCCGATCCTCGGGCTGAGCTACGTAATTGAGCCTTACGTAGTCCATAATACTGGGTGAGATACCGTGCTTAGCAACAAATGCAGGGTCTCGTAGGTCTTTGGTGCGATAGGCACTAGAGGCAAGCATATTGTGCTGCAGCCCTAGTATATGCCCTATCTCGTGCGCAATTGCCATGGTGAGCATGGCATCACGACGCTCTTTTGGAAGGGGGGTATTACGAATGGAAGGATCTACCAATGCCGATTGCGTAAAGTACCACTTGTAGAATAGCTTCTCGATATTATTGGAGACAAGAAGGCTCGAGGCAATGATCTCTCCCGTGCGAGGATCCACCCACGAAGGGGCATAAATCTCTTCATCTCCATTGGGGATATATCGGATGCAGGAGTACTTAAGGTTGTCGGGATCAAAGTCGGGTACATCAGTCGGGTAGTCTACCACGCGAAGGGCATCCTTGAATCCTGCCTGTGCTAGTGCCCCTTGCCATTGTAGCACCCCCTGTCGGATGGGTTCTTTCCAATCTTCGGGGAAGGTGGGGTCTAGGTAGAGTACGATTGGCTCTATCGGAGCTACTAACTCGCCACGCTGATAGGCCTCTAGGTCGCGGGGAATCAGGCGATACCTATTGGCGAGGTAGAGGCTTGAGGACTTATCGAGGTCGGGGCGGAACTGTAGTTTGGTAGTGGTGTAGGTGCCTACACGTGTATCGGCAACCCTTACCGGCATGGCCTCTTTGGGAAGCTTAATGAGGGTAAAGGTGGCCTCTACAGTGGTGGGCATATCACTTGCCACAGAGACCATTCCCAGCATAGTGGCGGAGAGCTTGTAATTGAGCTCCACACGCACTTGAACGTTATCCTCAAAGGAGCTCAGTGATTTGATAAAAGACATAGAGCTCTCGGGGGTAGCGGAAAGGGTAAATTCGCCTGAGTGCTTGGGGATGACGCTAACGAGCTTATTCTCCCGAGCTAATAGATTGGTGGCATCGATGAGAAAAGCACTTGAGTCGGGGGCGTATGCCTCAATCGGGAAAGCCTGTACGTAGGGGTCACGATAACTGATAGAGAGTGCCTTCTTTAGTTGTTCGTCGGCTCCATCATCATAGACGATGGTATTGGCTTTCTTGACTACTACGGTGCTATCTCTTAGCTCAAAGCTCATCAAGAGCGGCTCCTCGCTCTTCATGCCTAGTGTGAGGATGGTGCCGTCTGAGACACTAGATAGGGCGGCACCGAGGAGTAGCTCACTCCCTAGCTCCGACTTGGGGATCTCTAGGTAGAGCTTCCCATCTTTTTTGTATAGTCCAAGGAAGCCGTCAACCGCTTTCTCTACCTTGGCATCCTTAAATACTTTGGCGTACTTCTCCTCCTTGCGCTTCTTTCCACCAGCAGACACTTCAGTGGGATTGCCCCACAGAAGTGCTACTGATAGAAGAAGAGCCGTAAGGACTCTTATCTCCTTTGTCATTACTCTTTACTCTGTGTATGTTTGTATTTATAGATTGGTTGGGTTGTCCTCTCTGAGTGCTATCTTCACGATCTTAACCTGAAGGTCGGTCCACTCCATATCTACCTGGTGATTCTCAAGGTCTATACGCTGAATCGTAGACTTTGCGCCATCGGTAAGGGCTATATAGAGGTACCTACTCTCTTTATCTACCTTCATATCCACCACCTTTTGCCCAGCTGGGGTCTTGAGGAGTGGTGAGCCTTGGTAATTGCCCTCAGATACGATGCTGTACCCATAGATATCTTTCCCCTCAGGGTCGGTGTAATAAATCAGGTTACGAAGTGAAGCAGCCACTAGGATACTTCCTTTCGCGAGCTTGGCATTAGTGGGTACCATTCCAGAGTAGGTAAGCTCCTTGTCGTGGTTGTACTTCTTACCAGCCTTATACAGACCCGGCTTGAGCTTTAGCTCCTTAATAGAACCGTCGCTCTTTGAGCGGAGGTAAAGGACCATCTGCTGCGATTGGTCGAGCGACAGCATCTCTAGTAGCTCATAACCCTTGGTTTCATCCTTGAACCACACCTCAGCCTTTTTGTGTTTAGCTAGGAGAACTTCATTTTGATTGTCGTATACTAGATAACCATCGGTAGAAGCCTCACCCACCTTTCTCCAATAAAGTAGTCTTGGAGCGAGATAAGGCTCTTGCCCAAACTCTTTCTTGGTTAATGGGGTCAGCACTTTTCGATAGTCTTGATTATTAACGGAAAGAAGTACCGCATCCATAATGCCAAAGCGCCCATTGTAGAAAAAAGGACCTAGCTTATCATTAGGGTCGCCCATTAAGCCTACCACGTCGGTGGAGAGCTTCAGTGGCTTTAAAAACCTCATCTCGTCGGGGCTGAAGCTATATAGATTCTTGCCGGCAGCGAGGAGAAACCCTTTGTAGCCATACTTCTCATTGGCATAAAAGGCAAGGTCGTGAGGCTCTCCCTTGAAGGTCTCTTTGGGATTGTTGAGAGCTAGTGAGTTGAGGTCGATATCCTCCTTGGGCTGAAGCGGGTCAATATACCCTACTTTTGCCTCTGAAGCATCACCCCAAAGGAAGTAAATCCCCTTGCGGTACCGGTACTGTATATCGATTTGGCTCGTGAAGAAGAGTGTGGTCTCTCCATTGGTTACCTTAAGGCGTACAGGGAAGATGCCGAATTCATTGCAGGGATATACCAGGTCTTTCTCCTTTGAGACCTCTTTGTAATTGACTTCCCATGAGTAGGTCAGTGGCTTCTCAACCCCCTTCATCTCTATCTCTGGGCAAGGGATTGTCAGGGGTAGACCCTGAGCTCTTCGGTAGATCTCTTGTAGCTCTCCTTTGGGAACAAGCTCCGTGATGGCCACGTCTGCTTCGGTGCTGTGATCCTTAAAGCATGAGGAGAGTGCTAGCATAGTAGCTAGGGCGATTAAAATATATCTTTTGCTCATATCGTTGACTGTTTATTCTACAAATGTTAGGTAGGCAGATGGGTCTGGAATGGGAGGAACCTCTAGCTCGGGGTGAGCTAGGAAGTAATCGCGTACATTCTTGATGTTGAGCATCCACTCGGCAAACTTTGCACCAAAGTTCTCGTCGGCCCAAAACTTATTCTCATCGTGGTCATAAGCCTCTAATAGCTTGATGTACTTGAGTGTGTGATAGTCTCCAAGGTAATATGGTCCCAAGTAGATCCAGGGGGAAGGGATAGCTAAGTAGTTATTGAAGGTGATGGTGTATTGGTTTTGCTTTTCAAAGGCAACCTGTAGATCCGTGGTTCCCTCTAACTTAATAGTAAGCTGTACGGGCTCTTCGACTTCGGCAGATAGTTCACTACGAAGTAGCTCGATACGGAGGGTATCGGTGTACTCACCAGCTCTAAATTGGTAGCTCTCCTTGAGTGGGGTGAAGTGCTTGCCAGCCTCTGCAGTGGTCTTATCTTTTACGATAGTGACCTTGTAGCTACGAGCCTGCTCCGACTTGTCCCCAAGTACACGGAGAGGTATTTTCACCTCGTGAGATTGCTCCTCTAGCGGATTAGGCCCGAAGGAGTAATTGATGAGGGTGTCTGCCTTGGTGAGTTGGTCAAAGTATATTTTGCCCTCACCATGGTACGCACCGTCGGTGGATATCCCTAGCTCATCGGTCTTTTGTGACAAGGGAGTGGAGCAACCACCTAGTAGTAGGCCCCCTGTGGCACCGATGATTAGTAGTGACTTATATAATGTACTTTTCATATGCTTATATTTACTTGCTTACGTTACCAAACTCCTTTTCGCTCTCTGGCCATGGAAGTACAAAGATCTCCTCTGATGGCTCAAAACTCTGATTGCTACTGTGAGCTAAGATAGGTAGATTGTAGAGCTTATAGGCAAAGAAGATCTGTCCTTCGCCTGGCATCTCACGCATCCGCTCCCGTAGCATCTCCTGGATATAGTTTTCCTTGGTATCCAAAGAGTTGTCTGTAATGGGCTCTAACCCACGGCTAGCACGTACCTCATTAAGTAGCTTGATGGACTCTTCCTTATTGGTGTCATATAGACTCTCCGAGAGGATGTAGTACATCTCAGGCAGACGTATCAGAGGGATGCCCCTGAAGGTCTTTTGAGTCAATTCGTTTTCAGACTCTATAAGTCGGGTATAGACAAAGGTGCCTCTGCTCTCCTCCTTGTAGAAGGCTGCATAACGATGATCGGTATTGGTGGCGGTAAACTTATCGGTCTCGTAGAGAGCCTTAAGGTCTTTACGTGCCTCGGTAAAGTTGCCCGACTGAGGGTTGGTGAGGAATAGGTCGTAGATATTCTGTGCCTGCTTATCGGCATAGATACCAAAGAGTATCTCCCCTGTGCCTGGGAAGTTCTTGATATTCTTAAACTCATTGGGCTTGGTCAGAGCTAGCCCTTTCACCTCCCCAGATTCGTCACTACCTACCACATCGGCATTAATGACCTTTCGGGCATACTCTGCAGCCTTGGTCTTGTCGCCCATAGTGTAGTAGACACGCGCCTTCAATGCCATCACAGCATACTTATTCAGCTCCGAATAGCGCTCATCATAATAGGGGTCTTTCGATAGACCGAGTGGTGCATTGAGGGTATTATCCTTCTGCAAAAGGGTCTCCGCTTTGTCGAGGTCGGCAAGGATATTCTTGTAGACCCCTTCAATATCAAAGAGTTCCTTATTATTTTGGTCAGCCTCAAAGGCGTAGGGGATACCACTCTTGCCACTGCGGTCGGCATACCTTACGCAGAATAGGCGGACAAGATCAAAGTGAAGGAAGGCACGCAGTGCATAGGCTTCACCCTTGATGATATCCATAGTTTCACCTGTGAGGTCGGTCGTCTCGGCATGCTTGATAATTAGATTGACCGCGGCGATAGTGGAATATTGCGAAGCCCATATATTATCTATGATAGGGCGGACATTAAGGTTAGTGTACTCATACTTGGTGATCTCGTTGTCGAGATTGGCGGTGTTGATGTACTTAAACATCTGACCTAACTTGTCCACAAATCCATAGGAGAGGTTCTCACCATAGAGTGCCTGATCACCCATCAATGCATAAACTCCATAGAGGGCATCTTTGAATCCTTGCTCGTCGCTAAACTGTACATCCTCTGGCAAAGTTCCCTTGGGTTGGACGTCGAGAAACTTATTGCAGCTCACAAGGCTACCAGAAAGTAGTAGCAGAGTGGTGACGAATAGGTATATATTATTCTTTTTCATCATTCGATCCTAACTTCATTAAAGGGTAAAACGTATGGTCATCTCCACCGACCTAGCATAAGGGTACGATAGTCCACGCTCCTGCTTGATGCTAGAGTAGTGGAAAATATCATTCGCCATCAGCTCGAGGCGTAGATTGCGGATATTGAAGTACTTAAGGTCAATAGGCTTAAAGTCGTAAGCCAGTGAGAGCGTACTGAGCTCTAGGAAGTTGTGCACCGACACAAAGCGAGTAGTCTGCATAGGCACTGTTGAGTCAGCAATGTCTTTGTACGAAGCCTTATCGCCAGGCTTTGTCCAGCGGTCGTTGAAGACACGCTCATCGGCATTCTTCTTAGGGTCGGCTCCCTCTACTCGGCTAGCGAGAGTGGTATTGTAGTCCATAGCCCCTAGCTGGTACCTCAGACCTGCAGTGAGTGAGAAACCTTTGTAGGTGAGGTAAGAGCTCATCATACCCGATACCACAGGGCTGGTATCTCCCACGGTGATCTTATCCCTTGGGTCATATTCAAAGGTGAGTGAACCATCTCGCTTGATGTAGATCTCCTTACCTGTAGCAGGATCAATACCGGCCGAAGGTACCACCTTTAGTGTAGATAGCGACTCACCCTCCACGTAGATAGGCAGTGGCTTGCCAGCCTCATTCTTCTCCATATTCTTCTCGTTTTGAGCCTTCAGTGCATTACTGATCTTGCGGATCTTATTGCGGTTATGCGAAGCGGTTAGAGAAAGGGTCCAGTTCCAATCCTTAGTGCGGATAGGTACCACTCTAGTGCTGAGCTCGATACCCTTATTCTCTATCTCGCCCACGTTTTGCTTAGCCGTCTGCACACCTACTGATGGGGCTTTCGTCACATCTAGAAGTAGGTTGTCGGTGATCTTCCAGTAAAGGTCGAGCGACATATCCCAGCGACCGTTGAAGATATTAAGGTCTAGTCCGAGGTTATTATTCATGGTCCGCTCCCACTTCAGATCGGGGTTACCAATCGTGATAGGCACCGAGCCAGCTCCCTTTACATAGGTAAATCGCTCACCATACTGGTAGGTAGTAAGGGCTTGGTAGGGCGAGAAGGAGACATTTCCTAGATACCCTGTACTTACTCTTAGCTTCAGAAGGTCCACATTCACCCCCTCCATAAAGGGCTCCTTGTGGATATTCCAGCCCGCACCTGCCGACCAGAATGGGGCGAAGCGGGTGTTCTTACCAAAGAGCGAGGATCCCTCATAGCGGTAGATAAAGTCAAGGAAGTAGCGCTCCTTGTAGATCGTATTGAGGTTGACAAAGAAGCCCACACCCGTCACGATCTCATCACTACTCACTGGACGGCTACCGGCACTATATCCCGAGGAGAAGCCTGGGTCGGCTAGCTTCTCAGAGAAGTAACCGATAGAGGAGTAGCTCGATAGTTGAGAGGAGCGATACTCGATGTTGCTACCGCCCATCACGCTGAGGAAGAGGTCGTCAATCACATTCTTATTGTACGAAAGCAGTAGCTTCGCTGCAAAGTCGGTAGAGCGTCGGAAAGTCTCCGAGAGCCTACCCCTTTGGCTTAAGTTTTTAGTAGTAGCAAATTCGCCCGATCGTGGGGAGACGAATCTTAGGCTATTAGAGCGCCCTCTTTGGAAAGTTGCATCACCATCAATTCGGAAGTCGCCAAGCCACACACGTAGAGTGGTGGTATTGAAAAAGTCGAAGTTGCTAGAGTTGCTCTTATTCCCCACCGACGCCTCGTAGAGAGGGTTGCGGAGATTATGATTCAGGAGCTGACGCAATTCGCCAGTCTGATCGTAAGGACTATCATAGGGGTTGGCATTCACGAAACTGGTAAAGTCACCATAAGGCGAATCATAGCTATTCACAAAGCTCACACGAGCTAGATTAGAGATGAAAAATAGATTCTCACGACTGTAGGAGAGGTTAAAGGTAAAGTTAAGACGATCTCTACCAGAGCCTTTCATCACACCGGCGTCCTTACCATAGCGAAGACCAAGGCTGTAGCGAGCGTAATCGTCACCTCCATCCACATTGATATTGTGGTTTTGAGAAACTCCCACTCTCAGTGGCTTTGCAAGCCAATCGGTATCCACCCCTCTAGCCACTTCTGTAGCAAGAGCTGCATACTTCTTATCCAACTCATATCGGTGCTGAGGGTTTGCATCATTGTAGAGCCCTGCCAGTCTTTCGTACTCTAGCTTTTGCGATGCATTGAGAAGGTGATAGTCCGAGAGGTCGGGGAAAGAGGTACGTATCGTTCCATTGTAGCGGAGCTTCAGCTTACCACCCTCTAGTGCTCTCGTGGTGATAACAATCACACCAGCCGAGCCCTTAGCACCGTATAGTGCTGTAGCGGAGGCGTCACGAAGTACCGTCACACTCTCCACCTCGTTCATATCCATATCAAAGACAAATTCGCTCGAGACGATAGAGCCATCCACCACAAAGACCGGCATATTGGCCTTTCCCTCAAAGGTGGCACGACCACGGATATTGATCTCCTGCTGTGCGTTAGGGTTAGATCCCATAGCACTATTCTCCATAGTCACCATACCTGGGACAAATGCCTCAAGGCTCTGCAGAATGTTCTTGGTGCCGATGCTCATGATCTGCTTCTTATCCACAGTTGTCTGCGAACCTGTAAAGCTGCTCTTATTCTTGGTCATGTAACCGGTAACCACCACTTCGTCAAGGAGATCCACATCCTCCTCCAACTGAATGGTGACCTCAGCGCCAGCTTTTACCTCTTGCTCTACGGTCTTAAAGCCCACGAACGAAAAGGTCATGATTACTCGTTCCTTGGTTACAGGGATCTCAAACCTACCAGAGGCATTAGTGCCCCAAGCGCCCTTCATCCCTTTGATGCGGATTCCGACGCCAGGGAGAGGCTCGCCTAGGTCGTCCAAAACCACTCCCTTAACCACTTTCTTACCATCGCTCTGAAGCTCGGTTAGCTCCTCTGAAGTGGGGAGCACTGAGCTACTAGCGTGTAGAGAAATAGGTAGCAATAGGAGTAGCAGACCCACTGAGAGTAGGCCCATTAGCTCACGTGGAGCATTCCATTTTGTCATTCTATTCATGTTTTAATTCTGAGTGGTGATATGTGAATATCTATATATTGGGTTGACCCCTTCTCAATGTGGCTATATTGAAAACCTACAGTGAGTTGGGAAATAATTTTACAAATATAAGAAAATTAATGCCAGATGTCAACTATTTGGCAAAAGTAATCAAGGACGACGCCTTCGTGCAACAGTCTCTACTCGGTCAAGATAATGACCTCCGCGAGGTCCTTTTCCTCGGACAAAGGCTAAAAAAGAGCACCCGAAGGTGCGGCGTCCGACTTGTCTGACCTGTCCGACTCGTCCGATTAGGCACCCCTCCTGATTAGGTGGCTTGGAAGAGGAGGGTGCCGAGTAGGTGGGGTGGGTAGGTGACCGCTTCTAGGCGGAGGCCAGTGGCGGGAGCGGTATTGAAGGGGTACTCGTCGTCGGCACGCTCCAGGATCGCCCCAAACTCCTCGGGGGTGAGGTTGCCCATTCCCACCTCTAGCAGTGTGCCGACGAGAGCCCGCACCATACTTCGGAGAAATCGGTTGGCCGTCACCTTGAAGACCCATTCCCCATCGCCTAAGTCCTGCCATTCCGCTTGGGTGACAGTGCAGAAGTGGTTGGTGACGTCGGAGTGCTTCTTGGCAAAGGAAGAGAAGTCGTGCCGACCTAGGAGCTTACTTGTAGCCCGATTCATCTGCTCAAAGTCGAGCGGAGTGGTCACCAGCGTATGGTACTTCCGCCGAAATGGGCTAGGGTAGAGGGAGAGGTAATAGCCGTAGCTCCGACTGGTGGCACTAAAGCGTGCGTGAAAGTCGGGGGCAACGCTCTGCAACTTCAGAATCAATATATCGGGCGGAAGGAAGCGATTGAGCCGAAAGATCGCCTCCGGGAGTCGCTCCCCTATCTCCTCGCTCACATCTAGGTGGGCGACCATTGAAGTGGCATGTACCCCCGTATCGGTTCGCCCCGCCCCCACCACCTTAATCGGTTGTCGGAGGATGGTCGAGAGCCGCTCCTGTAGCTCTCCCTGCACCGTGCGCCCATTGGGTTGCTCTTGCCAGCCAACAAAGTCGGTGCCATCGTACTGTAGCTCAATCAGAAATCTACTCATGGTGATAAGGGTGGTTGTGGATAATCGTATAGGCTCTATAGACCTGCTCAATGAGGAAGAGGCGCACCATCTGATGATTAAAGGTGAGACGGCTCAAGGAGAGACGCTCCGGATAAGCTTGGTAGATCTCATCGGAAAAACCGTAAGGTCCACCGATCACCAGCACCAGTTTGCGTGCCACCGTCATCTGCCACCCCTCCACCATCTTAGCGAGTTGCAGAGAGGTCGGCTCCTTGCCCCGCTCATCGAGTAGCACCACCTGGTCCTGCGGACCTATCGCAGCCTTGATCAGCCGCCCCTCCTCCAGCTTCTGCTCCTCTTGGCTCAGCCGCTTTCGGTTCTTCAGGTCCGGCAGCTCTTCCACCTCTATCGGCACAAAGCGAGAGAGGCGTCGCTGGTACTCCTGCATCAGCTTCTGTATCTCCGGGCTATCCGTTTTGCCCACAAAGAGTAGTTTGATCCCTTGCATCAGTATAAGTCTATATATATAGGTAAATGGTCGGAGTAGCCCCCAGTGTAGTGCGTGCCGAGGTAAGTGCGATGGAGGTGCTTCCCATCCTTCGTCAGTAGCTCGGGGTGCGAAAAGATCTGTTGGCGTCGCTCCCTCAGTAGTGGCTCCTCTCCGAGAAAAAGCCCCCCTGATACGATGATTTGGTCGGGTATCCACACCTCCTTCCCAAAGCGATGCGTCCCCTTACCCCCATTATAAAGTGGGTAGGCGAGATTGTAGAGAAAGCGTTGCTTAGGTTGGGTGTTGTGCTCAATGCCCCCCGCTCTGAGTGCCCGTCGCATCGAGGGGTCAGAGGGGTTGTCATTAAAGTCACCCATCACCACCACATAGCGGCTAGGATCCTCCTCCAGCAGATGGTCGATGAGCTTCCGCACCTTGGCATTCACCCGCTCCCGTTTCCGCGAAGTCGCTCGTACCCCTCCGCGTCGGCTCGGGTTGTGCATCACAAATAGCTCCAGCTTTCGCTCTGTAGCTCTGTGCTCCAGCGTCACCCACAGCGTATTTCGCCCGCTTCCATCTGCCTCGCTCGGTGTGCGGGGGTCTTGACCTAGAGGGAAGCAGTCGGTCGCTCCGTAGTGCGGAATCTCGTGTGCCTCAATATAGGCAAACCGCTTTTGGTCCCATAGGAGTGCCACATCCACACCACGAGGGTCAGAGCCATTCGTCACCACATAGTCGTACGTCACCGAGCTAAGCGTCGGGTGCTTCACGAGGTCCCGTATCACGTCACTATTCTCCACCTCCACCATACCAATCAGCGAGGGGAATCCCCACTCCCCCACATTGCTGATCACCCAAGCCAGGTGCTCGCACTTACGTCGGTACCGCCCCTCAGTCCAATGGTAGATGCCTTCGGGGGTAAAGGCATCATCATCGGTGAGTGGGTCATCAATCGTATCGAATAGATTTTCTACATTATAAAACATCATACGCCCGATCGTCTCCTTGCTATTCGTCCTCTCTTGAGCTGATAGGGGAGGGACTACAAAAGCACTTAATAGCCACAAAGCCACCACCAGCACGAAGGCTTGTGGTGGCTTTGGATAGCTAATTGTAAATATCGGTTTACGCCTTGCGTGGTGCATTCTTGAGGATCGCTAGCAGATGCTTCCACCACATCTCTACCGTCTTCAGCTCCAGACGCTCCTCAGGGGAGTGTACATCACGCATCGTAGGACCAAAGGAGAGCATATCTAGGTGTGGGTACTTCTCCTTGAAGAGACCGCACTCCAGACCGGCGTGGATCGCCATGATCTTTGGATCCTTGCCGAATAGGTCGTTGTATGTTCTCTTTGCTACCTCCATAATCTCCGACTCAGGGTTAGGCTCCCAACCTGGATATCCGTCACGCTCCGATACATAAGCACCCGAGAGGTCAAATACCGCAGTCACCATATCCCCTACCATACGCTTAGCACTCTCTACCGAGCTACGCTGGCTAGTCTCTACATAGATTACAGGGTATCCCTCCTCACTCTCGATCATCTTCACCGAAGCGAGGTTATTAGAGGTCTCCACCAATCCCTCAATGGTGTGGCTCATGCCGAGTACGCCGTGAGGACAAGCGATCAGAGCATTGATCAGGTTGGCAGAAGTCTGAGCGTCGATGCACCACTTAGGTTGCTCCGTAGTAGAAGCACGCACCTCCACCTCTGGGTCTACCGCCTTCAGCTCATTATGAATTTCGCTAGAGAAAGTATTGATCCAAGCTGCTACCGGCTCACGGTCACTTGGGTCAATACCGATCACGGCATGTGCCTCACGAGCAATCGCATTGTGGAGGTTACCGCCTTGGATACTACCCAATACATAGTCCACATCATCAGCCAGACCATAGAGAGCACGAGCAAGGATCTTCACCGCATTGCCTCTACCTAGGTGGATATCACCACCCGAGTGACCACCTCTCAGACCGCTCACCTTGATCTCAATATAGGTGAGATTGGGGTCGGTATAAGCAGGCTCATAGTAGTACTCCGCCATGGTACCCATACCACCAGCACAGCCTACAAACATCTCCCCTTCATCCTCGCTATCGAGGTTGAGGAGGATATCGCTATCAAAGAAGCCCTTCTCCACATTCATTGCACCGGTAAGGCCAGTCTCCTCATCTACAGTGAAGAGTGCCTCGATCGGACCATGCTCAATATCATCACTTGCCAATACAGCCAGCTGAGTAGCTACGCCGATACCATTGTCAGCACCCAGTGTCGTTCCCTCCGCCTTGAGCCAGCCATCCACAATCTTGGTGCGGATTGCATCCTTCTCAAAGTCAAACTCCACATCATTATTCTTCTCGCATACCATATCAATATGGCTCTGCATAATGATGCTCTTGCGGTCTTCCATCCCCTTGGTAGCCCCCTTCTTCATCACTATGTTACCCACCTTATCCTTGTGGTATTCAATATTGTGCTCCTTGGCAAAGTTCTCAAGATAAGCGATCATCTTCTCCTCCTTCTTGCTTGGGCGAGGAGTCTTGGTGATCTCATCAAAGTACTTAAAGACAATTTTTGGTTCGTGTGTTGTCATACGTCTTACGATTATATTATGATTGTTCAATAATTCATTTCAGTGGTAAAGATACCCTTTTCTCTCCTAATAGAGGAGCAGATATGTGTAAAAAGACTTAAAACCTTTGCGGCTGTTGATAAAAAACTTACCTTTGTATCCGTTAAATCTTTGAGAAATGATGATAAAGATACTACTTATAACGCTCGTAGTCGTTGCTATATGCGTCCTACTCCTTGGAGTGAGGGTCTTCTTCACCAAGCGTTGGGGCTTCCCAAATACACACGTAGAGGGCCAGCCAAAGCTTGAGGAGCAGGGGATCACCTGCCACCGCCACCAGCACAAAGATGCGGTGCGGCACCAGAATCTCTTCGACCGTGTAGCCAAGGAGGAGCGTATACAGTAGTTGACACTTTAATTACCGATTTAGTAATAATGATGATCAAATCCAACACCCTATCAGCACTCACGCTAGCCCTCGTGCTAGCTTTGGCCACCATCAGTTGTAATAAGAGTGACCAGCAGAGCAACAACCAAGCTACAGCTACCCCAGTAGGCGATAGTACCATTGCACGCCTTCCTATAGCTTATGTAGACCTTGATAGCCTGCTCGCCAATTACAAGTATGCCAATCAAGTACAGGACGAACTGATGCGCGAGATGGAGAGCCGCCAAGCTACTTTCAATCAAAAGCAGCGTAACTTTGAGAGCGAGGCTAGGGAGTTTCAGCGTAAGGTGGAGAATAATGCCTTCTTCGACCAAGGACGTGCACAGCGCGAGCAAGAGCGCATCATGAAGCTACAGCAGCAACTCCAAGAGCTGAGCCAAAAGCTACAGGTGGAGCTGATGCAGCTAGAGGCCGATAAGATGCAAGCCCTCTCCGACACCATCATGGCACATGTACAGCAGTACAATAACGAGGTGGGTAAGTACCAGATGATCCTGAGTAATAAGGCCCACGATAATATCCTCTGTGCCGATAAGAGCTACGACATCACCACTCAGGTGACTAAGTACCTCAACGACCGCTACACTCCTGCTAAGAAGGAGGAGACCACCGAGAAAAAGTGATAGAGAGGAAATCTCCACTATAAAGTAATACAAGGAGCCACACCTCAATCTGATAGCTGAGGTGTGGCTCTATATATACCAATTAAATATATGAAAGAGCAAGCAACAGAGCAAGAGCTACGCCAATCCCTCTCCCTACTCGGGAGCGGCAGCACCAAATACCCTACAGAGTACGATCCTACCGTTCTGGAGACCTTCGAGAATAGGCACCCTGGGCGAGACTACTGGGTGAAGTTCAATTGCCCAGAGTTTACCAGCCTTTGCCCCATCACCCACCAACCCGACTTCGCCGAGATCATCATCTCCTACATCCCCGATATCAAGATGGTGGAGAGTAAGAGCCTCAAACTCTACCTCTTTAGCTACCGAAATCATGGCGACTTCCACGAGAATTGCGTCAACGTCATCCTCGATGACCTCGTAGAGCTAATGGATCCACGCTATATCGAAGTAACCGGTATCTTCACCCCACGAGGTGGCATCTCTATCCACCCCTACGCCAATTACGGTCGCCCCGGCACCAAGTTCGAGCAGCTCGCCCTTGACCGCCTCGCCAACCACCAGTAACCCCCATGCTGGGGGTGCCTAGTCGGGGGTGCCTTATCGGACAAGTCAGACAAGTCAGACAAGTCAGACAGGTCAGACAAGTCGGATAATCCCCTATCTACCCCCATCTAGTGCGACGTCCGACCTGTCTGACTTGTCCGATCTGTCCGACTTGTCCGATACGACGCTCCCGATAAAGATCCCCATCTTCCAGAGGGGTTTTCTTCTCAATAAACACACCCATAGATTTTCTCCTTGGAGCAGGGCAAAAGTTGAGTTGCAACTAAGCAATTGCTTAGTTGCAACTCAGTTTTTGCTCAGATGAGCGTCCTGATTATCAGAGAGTTACAAAATCCCTTCTCCGACCGTTTTTCCGCCACCTCCAATAGTTGGTTTCCTCATCGGACGAGTCGGACAAGTCAGACAGGTCGGACAATACCCTATCTCCCCCTATTCGTTGCGGCGTCCGACTTGTCCGCCTCGTCTGACCCGTCCGACTTGTCCGATTAGGCACTCCCTAAAGGGCTCTTTGAGGTGCTTTTGGGGTAATTACGGAAATCATTCGTCATTGTATTTTAGGAGGCGTTGTATTTTTTTTGTACTTTTGCTACAGTTTGGTCATAAAGGAAGCTGAACCCTCTACTCACCGACCTTGTAGAGGAGAGATAAAAAAAGGCTACACGACTCGACAACAACCTATAACGACACACCTACATTATGGACTGCAAAGAGGGGACAATTAGTCAGATAAAGGACGATAGGATCGTGGTGCTCATAGAGCGTCGCTCGGCCTGTAGCACTTGCCACGCTCGTGGCGCTTGTCTCTCTTCGGATAAGGATGAACAGTTGATTGAGGTCTCGGATTACCCCCTCGGAGTTCAGGTGGGTGATCGGGTTCGCTTGATTCCAGCTAAGGGGGGTAGCCCTCTGAAGGCGGTGCTCTTTGCCTTTGTGATACCGATTATCCTCTTGGCAGTGCTTTCCATCGGGATGAATATGGCGGGGGTGAGTGAAGAGATCCTATTGGTATCGCTTGTGGGGGTGCTTTTGCTTTATGCGGGGCTCCTGAAGTTGTTGGGTGGCTATTTCAACCAGACGTTTAAGCTCCGTGCGGAGTTGGTGAAGTGAATGTATGGTGGCGGTAGTATGCCACAGCGAATTATATATATCAATAAGCAATAAGTTATGATAGTGACGATTCTGTTCCTTGCCATTGTAGGTGCCCTTGCAGCCCTGCTTCTCTTTGTGGTCTCTAAGAAGTTCCACGTAGAGGAGGATGCTCGTATTGAGCTGGTGAATGAGGCGCTCCCTGGTGCTAACTGTGGAGGGTGTGGCTATCCTGGCTGCTCTGGCTTTGCACGTGCCTGTGTGGAAGCGGAGTCGATGGAGGGGCTATTTTGTACCGTAGGTGGTAATGATACGATGCTCAAGGTGGCCGACATCTTGGGGCGTACTGCGGTGGAGGCGGAGCCCCAACTGGCGGTGGTGAGATGCAATGGTACATGCGATGCCCGCCCCAAGGTCAATCAGTATGATGGAGCTAGTAGCTGTGCGATAGCGGCAGCGACCTATGGCGGTGAGACGGGCTGTACCTTTGGCTGTCTCGGCCTAGGCGATTGTACACTGGCGTGTGGCTTTGATGCGATCAAGATGAATCCGCTTACGGGACTGCCTGAGGTGGATGAGGAGCGTTGTACTGCCTGCGGTGCCTGTGTGAAGGCTTGCCCAAAGATGATTATTGAGCTCCGCAAGAAGGGACCTAAGGGCCGCCGTGTCTTTGTCTCTTGCGTGAATAAGGAGAAGGGTGGTGTGGCTAAGAAGGCGTGTGATAATGCCTGCATCGGCTGCTCGAAGTGCTTCAAGGAGTGTAAGTTTGAAGCGATCACCATTGCTAATAACCTTGCTTATATTGATCCCAGTAAGTGCCGTCTCTGTCGCAAGTGTGTAGAGGCGTGCCCTACTGGAGCGATCCACGAGATCAATTTTCCTCCCCGCAAACCTAAGGCAGAGCCTGTAGTAGAGACAGCGGAGGCGTGATCAGTACGAAATATAGATACCTTATATATATAGGAGTATGTTGAAGACATTTAGAATCGGTGGTATTCATCCACCAGAGAGGAAGCTCTCTAGCGACCGTCCGATAGAGGAGCTACCTATGCCAGAGCGTGTCCGTATCCCGCTTGGTCAGCATATTGGTGCACCTGCCGAGGCACTTGTGAAGCGAGGCGACACGGTGAAGGTAGGTACCCTTATCGCCAAGGCTGGCGGTTTTATCTCGGCCAATATCCACTCGAGTGTATCGGGCGTGGTGGAGAAGCTGGAGGAGGTGGTGGATGCCTCGGGTTATCCCAAGACGGTCATCACTATCAAGACCGATGGCGAGGACACGTGGGAGGAGACTATTGACCGCTCACCCGAAGTGATCCGAGAGGTGACGATGAGCCCTGAGGATATTGTGGCTCGTATTCAGGAGTGTGGTATCGTGGGTATGGGAGGTGCTACCTTCCCAACCAATGTGAAGCTACTGCCCCCTAAGGGAAGCCAACCAGAGGTGGTGATCATCAATGGTGTGGAGTGTGAGCCTTATCTAACTGCCGACCACCGGCTGATGCTGGAGCGTGGTGAGGAGCTCTTGGTGGGGCTCTCTATCCTGATGAAAGCCGCTGGGGTATCAAGAGGTGTGATCGGTATTGAGAATAATAAGAAGGATGCGATACAGCACCTTACGGAGCTAGCGAAGTCTTTTGCGGGGATTGAGATCCAACCGCTGAAGGTGAAGTACCCACAAGGTGGCGAGAAGCAGCTGATTGATTCGGTACTGAAACGCCAGGTGAAGAGTGGTCAGCTACCTATTACGGTGGGAGCCATTGTGCAGAATGTGGGGACAACCCTAGCTGTCTATGAGGCGGTACAGAAGCACAAGCCACTCTTTGAGCGTATCGTGACGGTAACGGGAGTGGACCTTCCGAAGCCCTCCAACTTCCTCGTACGTATCGGCACCAGTTCGGCTACGCTGATTGAGGCGGCTGGCGGTCTTCCTGAGTCGAGTGGCAAGATCATCAGTGGTGGTCCTATGATGGGTAAAGCCCTCGTGACTGATGATGTGCCAATTGCCAAGGGTAGTAGCGGTATCCTAGTTTTGAAGAAGGAGGAGACTGCACGTAAGCCAATGCGTAGCTGTATCCGCTGTGCTAAGTGTGTACATGCTTGCCCTATGGGGCTCAATCCCGCCTTCTTGATGAGAGATACGGTATTTAAGGATTGGGAGGTATTGGAGAAGAATCATGTGGTGGACTGTATTGAATGTGGCTCTTGTAGCTACAGCTGTCCAGCTAATCGACCATTGCTCGACCATATCCGCCAAGGTAAGCGGACGGTGATGGGTATTATGCGAAGCCGTAAGTCCTAAACGAATATAAGTAATAGAGATATGTCAACTAGTCATAAACTACTCGTATCACCCTCACCACACATACATAGTGGCGACTCGATTGAGCGCAATATGTATGATGTGATCATTGCATTGATTCCTGCACTGGCGGTCTCCTTTTATTTCTTTGGATGGGGCGCCTTTGTGGTGACGCTTACTTCTGTGGCCGCTTGTATGCTCTTTGAGTGGCTGATCAGTCGCTTCTTGATGGGGCGTAAGGAGCTAACCATCTTGGATGGTTCGGCGATCCTCACGGGTCTCCTACTGGCACTCAATGTGCCCTCTACTCTTCCTTTATGGATCATCGTTATCGGTGCCTTGGTGGCGATTGGTATCGGCAAGATGTCGTTCGGTGGCCTTGGGAGTAATATCTTCAACCCTGCTATCGTGGGTCGTGTGATGCTACTCATCTCCTTCCCAGTGCAGATGACTAGTTATCCGATGCCTAGGGGCATGGAGGCTACATTGGATGCTACCTCTGGTGCTACTCCATTGGCGATTGCTAAGGGGGTGGTACGTGGGTCGGAAGGCTTTACGATGGATAAGCTCCCTAGCTTGGTGGATAACCTCCTCGGCTCTGTGGGTGGTTCGCTAGGTGAGGTGAGTGCGGTGGCACTGCTGATTGGATTTGCCTACCTGCTGATTCGCAAGGTGATCACTTGGCACATTCCAGTAGCCATTATCGCTACGGTAGCTATCTTTGCTGGCATTATGAATCTCGCCAACCCTGAGGTCTATGCAGGTCCTCTCTTCCATATCCTAAGCGGTGGATTGCTTCTCGGTGCTATCTTTATGGCGACTGACTATGTCACCAGCCCTATGAGCAATAGCGGTATGCTGCTCTACGGAGTGATGATAGGTATCATTACGATGCTGATCCGTCTCTTTGGTGCCTACCCCGAGGGGATGTCGTTTGCGATTCTCTTTATGAATGGTATCGTGCCTATTATCAATAGGTATATGCCACCTCACCTCTTTGGAAAAGCTAAAAAGTGATGAAGAAGTTACAATCAACCTTACCCAATATGCTGCTATCGCTTACGATTATAGCAGCAGTGGCAGCAGCTTTGCTCGCCTTTGTATACGAGACTACTAAGCCGGTGATTGACGCCTCCAAGACGGAAGCCCTCAAGGCTGGTATCGCCAAAGTACTTCCCAAGGGCTATGACAATGACCCCTACGAGGAGCGGGTGGAGATGAATGAGTATGTCCTCTATCCTGCACGCCAAGGTGATCAATTGATCGGTGTGGCGGTGAAGAGCTTTACCAATAATGGCTTTGATGGCTTTATCAGCGTGCTGGTCGGAATGGATATGGAGGGCAATATCATCGACTACGCTGTGCAAGAGCAGAGCGAAACCCCTGGACTGGGCAGTAAGATGGAGGAGTGGTTCCGCACGGAAGGAACTGCGAGGAGTGTGCTAGGTGCCAATCTAGCGGAGCCGATCAAGGTGTCGAAGGATGGCGGTAGCGTGGATGCCATTAGTGCTGCAACGATCTCGAGCCGTGCTTTCTTGGAAACCCTCAATAGTGCCTACAGTGTGATGCAACAAGCCATCGCCGATGGTCAACTAAAGTAAATGTGTGAGTGACTATGAAGAAATTACAGATATTACTCAATGGACTGATTAAGGAGAATCCTACGCTGGTATTGCTCCTAGGTATGTGTCCGACACTTGGTACCACCTCTAGTGCCAATAACGGTCTGGGAATGGGACTGGCAACAACGTTTGTGCTGATCTGCTCCAACATGGTGGTGGCCTCGGTGAAAAAGCTGATCCCCGATGCGGTACGTATCCCAGCCTATATTGTGATTATTGCTGCCTTTACCACTTTGGTGCAGATGCTTTGCGAGGCTTATGTGCCTGCGCTCTATGCATCGCTCGGTATCTTCTTACCTCTGATCGTGGTGAACTGTATCGTGCTAGGTCGTGCGGAGTCTTTCGCAGCTAAGAATAATGTGTTTGACTCGGCACTTGATGGCATCGGTATCGGTCTTGGCTTTACTATCGCTCTGACCATTATTGGATTTGTGAGAGAGGTGCTGGGCTCGGGTCGTGCTTTTGACCACGTCCTTTTCCCTGAGGAGTATGGGGCACTGGTATTTGTGCTGGCTCCTGGTGCTTTTATCGTGCTAGGCTTTGTGATTGGAATTAAGAATGCGATTGACCGCAAACGCAATAAGACAGCTTAACGACTTATGGAATATTTACTACTATTTATCAGTGCGATCCTAGTTAATAACGTCGTATTCTCACAGTTCTTGGGGATTTGCCCCTTCTTGGGTGTTTCTAAGAAGCTGGATACTGCGGTGGGCATGGGTGCTGCGGTGACCTTTGTGGTGACCATTGCGACACTCGTGACTTATGCGATTCAGAAGCTAGTGCTAGACCCCTACGAGATAGGGTATATGCAGAATATTGCCTTTATCCTAGTGATTGCCTCAGTGGTGCAGATGCTCGAGATGATTCTGAAGAAGATCTCTCCCGCTCTATTCCAAGCACTCGGTGTATTCTTACCTCTGATTACTACTAACTGTATGATCCTAGGTGTGGCGATTACGGTGATCCAAAAGGACTTTAATCTAGGGGAGTCTATCGTCTATGCTATTGCTACCGCTATTGGTTATACCATGGCGATTGTGATCTTTGCAGTAATTAGGGAGCAATTGGCGAAGACCAATGTACCTGCTCCACTTGCTGGTATTCCTATCGCCCTTGTAACGGCAGGCATCTTGGCGATGGCCTTTATGGGCTTTGCTGGTTTGGTATAAGCTACCTATCAATTAAGAAATATAGTGGACGCCTTGGGATAGACTATCTCAAGGCGTCTTTTTGCACTGCTAAACCACTTAAATTGGTATCTTTGTGGGAAATAATATGCGATGCTTATGAAGCTAAGGACTGAGGATTTAGTAAAGAAATACAAGAGCCGTACCGTGGTCAACCATGTCTCCATTGAGGTGGAGCAGGGGGAGATCGTGGGATTGCTAGGCCCTAATGGGGCGGGCAAGACCACTACCTTCTATATGACGGTAGGGCTGGTGACCCCCAATAACGGACGGATATTCCTTGATGATGAGGATATCACCAAGCGACCTATCTATCAGCGTGCGAGGATGGGCATTAGCTACCTCGCTCAGGAGGAGTCTGTCTTTCGTAAGATGAGTGTGGAGGATAATATCCTAGCAGTGCTGGAGATGACGGGGCTGAATCATCAGGAGCAGATCGAAAAGCTGGAGAAGTTGATTGATGAATTTGGTCTGGAGAAGGTGCGGACCAATAATGGCGACCGCCTCTCTGGTGGAGAGCGACGACGTGTGGAGATTGCTCGTTGCCTCGCTATTGACCCGAAATTTATTATGCTTGATGAGCCTTTCGCGGGTGTTGACCCTATTGCGGTGCAGGATATTCAGTTGATTGTCTCCAAGCTGAGAGAGCAGAATATCGGTATCTTGATCACCGACCACAATGTCCACGAGACCCTCTCCATTACCGACCGTGCCTACCTACTATTTGAGGGGCAGGTGCTTTTCCAAGGGAGTGCTGAGGAGTTGGCAGAGAATCCGACTGTGCGGGAGAAGTACCTTGGTAAGGACTTCGTGCTCCGCCGCCGTAAGTTTGACCACGTGACCATGAGGGGCGAAGATGTCGGGCGTTGAGGATTACTCGCAATTACTACAAAGGGCGATTGATGCTTTTGCCTCTCTTCCAGGGGTGGGGCATAAGAGTGCGATGCGCTTGGCTCTTTCTCTCTTAAAGCAGGAGAAGACTTTTACCTATCGTATTTCCGATGCTCTACGCGACCTCGTGGATGGTATACAATACTGCGAGAAGTGCCACAATATCTCCGATGAATCGATCTGTAGCATTTGTAGTGATGAGACACGCGACTCCCATATCCTCTGTGTGGTGGAGAGTGTGCGTGATGTGATGGCAATCGAGCGAACTGGGCAGTATCAAGGGCTTTATCACGTATTGGGCGGGGTGATTTCCCCTATGGATGGGGTGGGGCCTCAAGACCTTTTCCTCCACGACCTCCCTACACGTATTCAAGAGGAAGGGATAAAGGAGGTGATCCTTGCCCTCAGTACCACTATGGAGGGAGAGACGACCAACTTCTACATCTACCGCCTGCTCAAGGGTATAGAGGTGCAGATCACCACCATTGCACAAGGCATTGCGATAGGTGATGAACTGGAGTATGCCGATGATCTCACCCTCGGTCGTAGCATCTTACAGCGAATTGACTTCCAAGAGAGCCTTAAGCGGTAACCCCACTTTTCTGAGACCATCTTGTGGCAGTCTGCCCAAAAAACCTTACATTTGTCCCATCTGAAATTTTTAAACTTATAACACAACTATTATGACAACTTCTACTAAAGGCCACACGTTACGTGACAAAGCCGCAGTGAGGTGGACCGTTTTGATAATGATCGCCCTCACGATGCTTTTCGCCTACATGTTTGTAGACGTCCTTTCACCTCTCAAGACACAGCTCGATCAGGTATTGGGCTGGAATAGTACCGTCTTTGGTACCTATGCGGGGAGTGAATTCTTCGTTAATGTATTCCTACTCTTCCTTATCTTTGCAGGTATTATCCTGGATAAGATGGGTGTTCGCTTCACCGCTATCCTCTCAGGCTCTCTGATGGTGATCGGTGCAGGTATCAAGGTATATGCCCTGAGTTCTGCTTTCAATGCTGGAGCCTTCCCTTACGATCTACTAGCCGGTTGGTTCCCCAACTTTCCACCTTCTGCAGCCCTAGCATGTGCAGGTTTTGCTATCTTCGGTATGGGTACCGAGATGGGTGGCGTGACCGTTTCCCGTGCTATTGTAAAGTGGTTCACCGGTTATGAGCTAGCGATGGCGATGGGAATTGAGATGGCGATCGCCCGCCTTGGAGTGTTTGCTGTATTCCAGACCTCTCCTCGTATCAACCAATGGATGGTGAATAAACTTGGCGTTTCTGAAGGATTGGATGCACTGCAGACGGTACAGGCACCAGTTCTCTTCGTCTTTATCCTCCTCTGCATCGGACTCTTCCTATACCTGATCTATGGGGTCCTTGACCGCAAGTTGGAGAAAGAGGCCGCTGGCTCACTTGTAGAGGAAGAGGAAGAGCCATTCCACTTCCGCGACCTTGGTAAGGTCTTTGGTAGTAGTGCCTTCTGGATTGTAGCTCTGCTTTGTGTACTTTATTACTCTGCTATTTTCCCATTCCAGAAGTTTGCCACTAGTATGCTAGAGAGCAACCTTGGCATTGAGAATACCACCGCCTCAAGTATCTTTAGCCTATTCCCTATCGGGGCAATGGTGATCACTCCTTTCCTCGGCTTCTTCCTTGATAAGAAGGGTAAGGGAGCTACCATGCTCATTATCGGTTCGGTGCTGATGATTCTTTGCCACGGTACATTTGCGCTCTATCCATTTGATAATAGTACCACCTCTTTTGTGGTGGCTATCTCGGCCATTGTGTTACTGGGTATCTCCTTTAGCTTGGTGCCTGCTGCCCTCTGGCCAAGTGTGCCAAAGCTGATTGATAATAAGGTGCTCGGCTCTGCCTACTCTGCTATCTTCTGGGTACAGAATATCGGTTTGATGTCGGTGCCAATGATTATTGGATCAGTGCTCGATAAGACCAACGTGGGGGTAGTCGCTGGCGAACCAATGAATTTCACCCCTTCTATGCTGATCTTCACTAGCTTTGGTGTGTTGGCTTTGATTCTTAGCCTCTATCTTAAGAGTGTGGATAAGAAGCGTGGCTATGGCCTAGAGCTCCCCAATATCAAGTAATAGTTACCCTATTAATATATTAAAAGCACCGTGGAACTATCGCCCACGGTGCTTTTAATGTTTGAACGCTAATAGGACTGTACCTGAGATGCTTCACTACCCCGTCTGTCCTATCTACTTTGGGTGCTATTATTTCTTTGTATTAGTCTGTTCGTAGCGGCAATAGACCTAAATATTGAAGAACGCTGAAACTTTTTCTTGAGAATATTTGGCGAAAAGAAATAAGTTATGTATCTTTGCGAACGGTTTAGTCTATACAACGCTCTAGCGAGAGCCGTGGAGAGTGTAGCCTAAAAAGGAATGGGCAGTTACCAGAGTGGCCAAATGGGGCTGACTGTAACTCAGCTGGCTTACGCCTTCGGTGGTTCGAATCCATCACTGCCCACTTTCCACCTTTACGTTTAAGGGTGTATGCGGAAGTAGCTCAGTTGATAGAGCATTAGCCTTCCAAGCTAAGGGTCGCGGGTTTGAGCCCCGTCTTCCGCTCAGATGAAATTTTTGCCTATGTAGCTCAGTGGTAGAGCACTTCCTTGGTAAGGAAGAGGTCCCGGGTTCAAATCCCGGCATCGGCTCAAGCGTATTTTACGACTTCAGCAAGGTGCGTGGAGTGATAGGGTGAGAGTATTCGCGATGTGTCGGGAATCTCAGCTCGAAGTAATGAATTGGGAGGAGTATGCCTTAGGTTATTACGTCTGCTTCGAAGCGTCTTGGAAGGGATGAGAAGAGAGAATAATATAAACTCAAATATATTTTATTGTTATTGAACTATGGCAAAAGAACATTTTAACAGGTCGAAGCCCCACGTAAATATCGGTACGATCGGTCACGTGGACCACGGTAAGACTACTCTTACTGCTGCTATCACTACCGTATTGGCAAAGGATGGTCACACTGAGCTCCGCTCATACGACTCTATCGATAACGCTCCTGAGGAGAAGGAGAGGGGTATTACTATTAACACCTCACACGTAGAGTATGAGACTGCTAACCGTCACTATGCCCACGTAGACTGTCCTGGTCACGCCGACTATGTAAAGAACATGGTTACTGGTGCTGCTCAGATGGATGGTGCTATCATCGTGGTTGCTGCTACTGATGGTCCTATGCCTCAGACTCGTGAGCACATCCTACTAGCACGTCAGGTGAATGTACCACGTCTGGTAGTGTTCATGAACAAGTGTGATATGGTGGACGATGAGGAGATGCTAGAGCTTGTAGAGATGGAGATTCGTGAGCTCCTTAGCTTCTACGAGTTTGATGGCGACAACACTCCAGTAATCCGTGGATCTGCTCTTGGTGCACTGAATGGTGAGGCTAAGTGGGAAGATTCTATCCGTGAGCTAATGGATGCTGTTGACGAGTGGATTCCACTTCCTCCACGTGATATTGATAAGGACTTCTTGATGCCTGTAGAGGATATCTTCTCTATTACTGGTCGTGGTACTGTAGCTACTGGTCGTATCGAGACTGGTGTGGTACACACTGGTGATGAGGTTGAGATCATCGGTCTTGGTGCAGAGAAGCTGAAGTCTGTGGTGACTGGTGTGGAGATGTTCCGTAAGATCCTAGATGAGGGTGAGGCTGGTGATAACGTTGGTCTACTTCTCCGTGGTATCGATAAGGATCAGATCAAGCGTGGTATGGTGCTTTGTAAGCCAGGTAGTGTGAAGCCACACTCTCGCTTCAAGGCTGAGGTGTACGTGCTTAAGAAAGAGGAGGGTGGTCGTCACACTCCATTCAAGAACAAGTATCGTCCACAGTTCTTCATCCGTACGCTCGACGTAACTGGTGAGATCACTCTTCCTGAGGGTCAGGAGATCGTGATGCCAGGTGATAACGTAACCATCACTGTAGACCTTATCTACCCAGTAGCATGTAACCTAGGACTTCGCTTCGCAATCCGCGAGGGTGGCCGTACAGTAGGTGCTGGTCAGATCACTGAGCTACTTAACTAATACTAGCAGTAGCTAAATATAAATATCATATCGGAGTGGTGTAGAGGGTAGGTAATCCCTCCCCTCTATCCCTCTCCGATTATATACGGGCATAGCTCAGTTGGTAGAGCACTGGTCTCCAAAACCAGGTGTCGAGAGTTCGAGTCTTTCTGCCCGTGCGATTTTTGTAATAGAAATATATCGGTTATATGACTGACCAAAAGAAATCCAATTTCTTCGTAAGAGTAGGTGCTTACGTGAGCGATTGCTTTAAGGAGCTTCGCTACAAGGTTACTTGGCCGACCAAGAAGGAGCTTTCGAGCAGTGCAGTACTGGTACTATCTGCTTCCATAGTGATGTCAGTATTCATTTTCTTGGTGGACAAGGCGTTTGAATTTATCATGAGTAACGTTTACGGCTGGCTTGCTTAACCCTTTTCTTAAGGGAATGGTGAGTGAGTGGTAAAGCTTTTCTGTACTGTATCTAATGGATAACCAACCAATGAATTACTACGTTCTTCGTACCATCACTGGTAAGGAAAAGGATGTAGCTGATTATATAGAAAGTATGCGGGATGCTGTCCCAGTATTCAAAGAGCATGTAGGTGAGGTGCTTGTGCCTATGGAGACCTATTATCAGCTCAATAAGAGTGCTAAGGGAGGGCGCGTAGAGCGCACACGTCCGTATTACTCTGGCTATGTATTCGTTGAGGCTAGGTTGGTGGGTGAGACAAAGTTTACACTTCGTCGTATCCCTAATGTCCTTGGCTTTTTGGGCTCTGATGATGACCATCCAGAGATCTTGAGCCAGCAGGATGTGGATCAGATGAAGCATCTTGCAGATGAATTGAGTGAGACACCAGATGCCGATAGCCTTACCTTTATGGTGGGCGAGCGTGTTAAAGTGGTCTTCGGACCATTTGCAGGCTTCTTTGGTGAGGTGACTGAAGTGCTTGACGATCGCAAGAAGCTGAAGATACTTGTGAAGGTGTTTGGGCGCGAGACCTCAATGGAGGTGGATTTCGTGCAAGTGGAAAAGGAGAGTTTGTCATAACCTAGTGAAGAGGCCTCACGCGGCTCTGCTGTTACGAATTATGGGTGTGTGAGGTGTCGCCGATGGCGAAAGGCGATAGTCTAGGTGCTCGGATGTACTTTTCTACGAGTGAGTTATTAATGAGAAAAAGTGTTTAATCATGGCAAAAGAAATTGCTGGTCAGCTAAAGCTGCAAATTAAGGGTGGAGCTGCTAATCCTTCTCCTCCTGTTGGTCCTGCTCTTGGTTCCAAGGGGATCAATATTATGGACTTCTGTAAGCAATTCAACGCCAGGACCCAAGATAGTGCTGGTAAGGTCCTTCCGGTGATCATCACATACTACTCTGATAAGTCTTTTGACTTTATCGTAAAGACTCCTCCTGTGGCTGTACAGCTATTGGAGAAGGCTAAGAAGAAGAGTGGTAGTGCTGAGCCAAACCGTACAAGGGTGGCTACCATTACTTGGGACGACGTGAAGGCTATTGCTCAAGATAAGATGCCTGACCTTAACTGCTTTACCGTAGCTAGTGCTATGCGTCTAGTAGCAGGAACAGCAAGAAGTATGGGTATAGCCATTAAGGGCACTTTTCCAGAGGATGTTGAATAATCAAGGACCATTGATGAATTATGAGTAAACTAACGAAGAATCAGAAGTTGGCCCTGAGCAAGATCGAACCTGGAAAAGAGTATACACTTACGGAAGCATCTGCTCTTGTAAAAGAGATTACAACTACTAAGTTTGATGCATCTGTAGATGTAGATATACGCCTAGGTGTCGACCCACGTAAGGCCAACCAAATGGTGCGTGGTGTGGTATCTCTACCCCACGGAACTGGTAAGGAGACTAGGGTGCTGGTGCTTTGTACCGCAGATAAAGAGGCTGAAGCTACCGAAGCTGGTGCAGACTATGTAGGTCTTGACGAGTACATTGACAAAATCAAAGGCGGATGGACTGATGTGGATGTTATCATCACAATGCCATCTGTAATGGGTAAGATTGGTGCCTTGGGACGTGTCCTAGGTCCACGTGGCTTGATGCCTAACCCTAAGAGTGGTACAGTAACCAATGAGATTGGAAATGCTGTCCGCGAGGTGAAGCAAGGTAAGATTGACTTTAAGGTAGATAAGGCTGGTATTGTACATACCTCTATTGGTAAGGTCTCTTTCACTGCTGACAAGATTGCTGACAATGCACGCGAGTTTATCAATACTATAGTTAAGCTTAAGCCTAGTGCTGCAAAGGGTACGTACATTAAGAGTATTTACCTCTCAAGTACTATGAGCCCTGGTATCAAGGTGGATCCTCGCTCCTTAGAGTCGAAAGAGTAACAACTAGAGAAAAGAGATCCATAGTATATGAAAAAGGAAAAGAAAGTATCAGTCGTTGGTGACTTGGTAGAGCTAGTAGAGAAGTATCCTAACTTCTATCTAGTAGATATTGAGGCGCTGACTGCTGACAAAACAAGTAGCCTTCGTCGTCTTTGCTTCGAAAAGGATGTAAAGCTGATGATGGTGAAGAATACTCTGCTTCGTATCGCTCTCTCTCAGAAGGATGAGGAGACTTTTGCTCCTCTATTCCCTTATCTGAAGGGTAATACTGCTGTGATGTTTGCTGAGACAGCTAATGCTCCTGCACGCCTGATCAAGGACTTTGCAAAGGAGAATAAACCTGCTGATGCAGATAAAGCAGCTAAGCCAGAGCTAAAGGCAGCTTACGTACAAGAGAGTCTATATCTTGGTGCAGACAAGCTCGAGGAGCTGGTCAATGTCAAGAGCAAGGAGGAGCTGATTGGAGATGTTGTATCTCTACTCGAGGGCTCTATCCAAGGTGTCCTTTCGGCACTCGACTCTGCTGGTGGTACTATCCATGGTCTACTCCAAACGCTCGAGGAGCGTGGTTGATTAAAAGACCATCGGACACAATAAAGGTGGCGTAGAGCATTAAGCTACTACGAATTGATAAATAACAAGATTGTATAATACCATAATAAGTATATAAGAATATGGCAGATATCAAAGCTATTGCGGAACAACTAGTGAACCTAACCGTTATTGAGGTAACTGAGCTAAAGAATATCCTTAAGGAGGAGTATGGCATCGAGCCTGCAGCTGCTGCTGTGGCTGTTGCTGCTGGTCCTGCTGGTGGTGAGGCTGCTGCAGAGGAGAAGACTGCATTTGATGTAATCCTTAAGTCTGCAGGTGCTGCTAAGCTACAGGTAGTGAAGGCTGTTAAGGAAGCTATGGGCGTAGGTCTTAAGGACGCTAAGGACCTAGTTGACGGTGCTCCATCTAAGCTTAAGGAGGGTGTAGACAAGGCTGAGGCTGACCATCTCAAGGCTGCTCTTGAGGAGGCTGGTGCCGAGGTAGAGATCCAGTAATCTCGCTTTGTCTCCCCTGTAGATATTACAGGTGATGGTTAAGAACCCACGAATACGAGTGTAGTGGGTTCTTAACCTTTTCGTGTCTTTGTTCGTTTTAGGCTTTTAAGGTTTTTTTATGTCCCCAAGAAATAATACAGAAAGAGTAAATTTCGCTTCTATTCAAAACCCTCTGGACTTCCCAGACTTCTTGGATATTCAGTTGCAGTCGTTCCGTGACTTTATGCAGTTGGATACTCCATCTGATAAGCGAAAAAATGAGGGTCTCTATAAGGTATTTATGGAGAACTTCCCCATCCACGACACACGCAATAATTTTGTGTTGGAGTTCTTGGACTATTTTATAGACCCCCCAAGATATACCATTGAGGAGTGCTTTACGAGAGGACTAACCTACAATGTACCTCTAAAAGCTAAAATGAAACTTTATTGTACTGATCCTGAGCATGAGGACTTTGACACCTCTGTGATGGATGTGTACTTGGGTCAAATCCCTTATATGACACCTCAAGGCACTTTTGTGATCAATGGTGCTGAGCGTGTGGTAGTCTCTCAGATGCACCGCTCGCCAGGTGTCTTTTTTAGCGAAAGCATCCACAATAATGGTACCAAGCTCTACTCTGCTAGAGTGATCCCATTCAAGGGCTCGTGGATTGAGTTCGCAACCGATATTAGCAACGTGATGTATGCTTATATCGACAGAAAGAAAAAACTTCCAGTAACCACTCTCCTGCGAGCTATCGGCTATGAAACAGATAAGGATATCCTTAATCTGTTTGGCATCGCTGAGGAGGTGAAGGTGACTAAGACTGGATTGAAGAAATATGTCGGTCGCAAGATTGCTGCTCGTATCCTTAATAGCTGGGTTGAGGACTTAGTGGATGAGGAGACTGGGGAGGTGGTTTCGCTCGACCGATACGAGATTATTCTGGACCGTGACGAGGAGATCACGGAGGAGAATATCCCACAAATATTAGAGTCGGGCGCTAAGACAATTCTTCTCCTGACTGATGGTGAGTCGGGGCTTGACTACAGCGTGATCACTAACACATTGCAGAAGGACCCCTCCAACTCTCAAAAGGAGGCGGTTTACCATATCTATAAGCAGCTGAGAAGTCAGGATCCTGTGGATGAGGCTTCGGCAATGGAGGTGATCAATAACCTCTTCTTCTCGGATAAGAGGTACGACCTTGGCGATGTTGGTCGTTATCGTATCAATAAGAAGCTCAATCTCGACATTGATGAGAGTGTGAAGGTACTTACCAATGAGGATATTGCAGCCATTATTAAGTACCTAGTGGTGCTACGCAATGGCAAGGAGACGGTGGATGATATTGACCACCTAAGTAACCGTCGTGTCCGCACGGTAGGTGAGCAGCTCTCACAGCAGTTTAGTATCGGTCTCTCTCGTATGGCACGTACGGTAAGAGAGCGAATGAACGTTCGTGACAATGAGGTCTTTACCCCAGTTGACTTGATTAATGCCAAGACGATTTCGAGTGTGGTCAATTCTTTCTTCGGCACCAACCCTCTATCACAATTTATGGACCAAACCAATCCGCTGGCAGAGATCACGCACAAGCGTAGGCTTTCGGCCCTTGGACCTGGTGGTATTAGCCGTGATAGAGCTGGATTTGAGGTGCGAGATGTGCACTACACTCACTATGGCCGTCTTTGTCCAATTGAGACTCCTGAGGGTCCAAATATTGGACTGATCAACTCACTCTGTGTTTATGCCAAAATCAATGAGCTAGGCTTTATTGCTACTCCATACCGTAAGGTAGTCAATGGCAAGGTGGACTTCTCGGACAAGGGGGTGGAATACTACACAGCCGAAGCAGAGGAGGATAAGACGGTAGGTCAGGGTAATGCGCCATTGAATGAAAATGGTGAATTTATCCGCGACACTGTAAAGGCTCGTTATGGATCGGACTTCCCAGTGGTACCACCAAGTGAGGTGGATCTGATGGATGTCTCTCCTATGCAGATTGCTTCGATTGCTGCCTCTTTGATTCCTTTCTTGGAGCACGACGATGCTAACCGTGCGTTGATGGGATCTAACATGATGCGCCAGGCTGTGCCATTGATTCAGACCGATGCTCCTATCGTTGGAACTGGTTTGGAGGGCGTAGTGATTAGAGACTCCCGCTGCCAAATTATGTCGGAAGGAGAAGGTACGGTAGAGTATGTGGATGCTACACAGATCAAGGTGCGCTACGATCGCAGCGAGGATGAGGAGTTCGTCAGCTTCGAAGATAGCCTAGTGACGTATGAGCTACCTAAGTTCCGTAAAACCAACCAGAGCACGACTATAGACCTGCGCCCAATTGTATTGAAGGGCGATAGGGTGAAGAAGGATCAGATCCTTACCGAGGGATATTCTACCCAGAATGGGGAGCTGGCACTTGGTCGTAATGTGACGGTAGCTTACATGCCTTGGAAGGGGTACAACTATGAGGACGCTATCGTGCTTAGTGAGCGTATGGTGCGTGAAGACTTCTTTACCTCTGTTCATGTGGATGAGTACAATCTTGAAGTACGTGAGACGAAGCGTGGTATGGAGGAGCTCACTAGTGATATCCCTAACGTGAGCGAAGATGCTACCAAGGATCTTGATGAGCGTGGAATCATACGTGTAGGTGCAAGAGTACATCCAGGAGATATCCTTGTGGGTAAGATTACTCCTAAGGGAGAGAGTGACCCAACGCCAGAGGAGAAGCTATTGCATGCCATCTTCGGTGAGAAGGCTGGCGATGTGAAGGATGCTTCACTAAAGGCCAATCCATCACTGAGTGGCGTGGTGTACAAGACCTATCTTTTCTCTAAGGTGCCTAAGGGACAGAATAGTCGCAAGGCAACGCGCGAGATGAAACAGCAGTTGGAGGAGAGTGAAGCACAAGAGAAGGAGGAGCTACGCAAGAATATGCTGGCTAAGCTCTCTAAGCTCACCTCTCGAAAACTCTCTAAGGGCATTGTTGACTATATGGGTGCTACAGTGGTCGCAGAGGGAGTTAAGTACAATAATACGATCCTCGACCAGCTCAATTATGAAGAGATCGTATTCTCTGGATGGACCGATGATGAGCACACTAATAACCTGATCAGTCAGCTTCTTGGTAATTATATCATGAAGGTGAAGAAGATAGAGAGTGACTATCGCCGTAAGCAGTTTGATGCTACCCTAGGTGACGAATTGCCTAACGGTATCATGCAGAATGCCAAGGTGCTTATCGCCAAGAAGCGTAAGATCCAGGTCGGTGATAAGATGGCAGGACGCCACGGTAATAAGGGTATTGTCTCTAAGGTGGTACGTGTAGAGGATATGCCATTCTTGGAGGATGGTACTCCTGTAGACCTTTGTCTCAACCCACTAGGTGTACCTTCGCGTATGAACCTTGGTCAGATCTTTGAGGCGGTACTTGGGTATGCTGGTAGAAAGCTAGGGGTTAAGTTTGCTACTCCTATCTTCGATGGCGCTACCCTCGACGATCTCAATAAGTGGACAGACAAGGCTAGGATTCCACGCAATGGACGTACCTATCTCTATGATGGAGAGACTGGCGAGCGCTTCGACCAACCAGCTACTGTGGGAGTTACCTACTTCTTGAAGCTAGGTCACATGGTCGATGATAAGATGCACGCGCGCTCTATCGGCCCTTACTCTCTGATTACCCAACAACCTCTTGGTGGTAAGGCTCAATTCGGTGGCCAGCGCTTCGGAGAGATGGAGGTGTGGGCACTGGAGGCCTATGGTGCCGCTCATGTGCTACAGGAGATGCTCACGATCAAGAGTGACGATGTGGTAGGCCGCTCAAAGGCTTACGAAGCAATCGTCAAAGGCTCGCCAATGCCTACTCCAGGTATTCCTGAGTCACTCAATGTACTGCTCAACGAGCTTAAGGGTCTAGGCCTAAGCTTCGAACTCCAATGATTACATCACAGCCCTTTTGATATATAAATATGGCTTTCATAAGAGATACAAAGATAAAGTCCAACTTCAATCAAATCCGTATCGGTATCGCCTCTCCTGAGGAGATATTCGAGAATTCACACGGTGAAGTTACTAAGCCCGAGACCATCAACTATCGTACTTACAAACCAGAGCGGGATGGTCTATTTTGCGAGCGTATTTTCGGACCGGTTAAGGATTACGAGTGTCACTGTGGTAAGTACAAGCGTGTCCGCTACAAGGGTGTAGTTTGTGACCGTTGCCAGGTAGAGGTAACGGAGAAGAAGGTGCGCCGTGAGCGAATGGGGCATATCAAGCTGGAGGTGCCAGTAGTACACATCTGGTTTTTCCGCTCCGTGCCCAATAAGATCGCTTATCTTTTAGGAATCCCAGCAAAGAAACTGGAGAAGATTATATACTACGAGAGCTATGTAGTGGTTCAGCCAGGTCCTTACGAAGACTTGGAGGTGGGCGACCTACTAACTGAGGAGGAGTACCTAGACCGTATGGCTAGCCTCCCTCAGGAGAATAAAGAGTTGTCTGATGAGGACCACAATAAGTTTTTCGCAGAAATTGGTGCGGTGGCTGTAGAGGCACTGCTCTCTAGAGTTAATCTAGATGAGCTCTCGTACAACCTTCGTGCTAGAGCCGCTAAGGAGACTTCTCAGCAGCGCAAAAAGGAGGCTCTTAAGCGCCTGCAGGTGGTAGAGAGTTTCCGTGCTAGCCACGGCTACACTCGCCCTGAGTGGATGGTGATGAGGGTGATCCCTGTTATCCCACCAGATCTACGTCCGTTGGTGCCATTGGATGGTGGTCGTTTTGCTACCTCCGACCTCAATGAGCTCTATCGTAGAGTGATTATTCGTAACAATCGTCTGCGTCGTCTGATTGAGACAAGGGCACCTCAGGTGATCCTCCGCAATGAGAAGCGTATGCTTCAGGAGGCGGTAGATAGCCTATTCGACAACTCTGGTAAGTCGGGTGCAGTGAAGAGCGACTCCAATCGTCCGCTCAAGTCACTTACCGATAGTCTTAAGGGTAAGCAGGGTCGTTTCCGTCAGAACCTACTTGGTAAGCGTGTCGACTACTCTGCTCGTTCGGTGATTGTGGTGGGTCCTAGTCTCAAGATGCATGAGTGTGGATTGCCACAAGATATGGCGGCAGAGCTCTACAAGCCATTTGTGATCCGCAAGCTGATTGAGCGCGGTATCGTGAAGACCGTGAAGAGTGCGCGCCGTATTGTAGACCGTCGTGAGCCAGTGATCTGGGATATCTTGGAGAATGTCGTGAAGGGGCACCCAGTGCTACTCAACCGTGCTCCTACACTTCACCGTCTAGGTATTCAGGCTTTCCAGCCAAAGCTAATCGAGGGTAAAGCCATTCGTCTGCACCCACTAGCTTGTACCGCATTTAACGCCGACTTCGATGGTGACCAGATGGCCGTTCACTTGCCACTCTCTAATGATGCAATCCTAGAGGCACAGTTCTTGATGCTTGCCTCACACAATATATTGAACCCTGCCAATGGTACTCCTATTACAGTTCCTTCGCAGGATATGGTGCTGGGACTATACTATATCACCAAACTTCGTGACGGAGTAAAAGGTGAGGGCTATAAGTTCTACTCTCCAGAGGAGGCACGAATTGCCTATAATAATGGCAAAATCGACATCCATGCCAAGATTCAAGTGGTGGTGGATGACCTTGATGAGGAGCGCAAGCCATTTAAGCATATGATTGAGACCTCGTATGGTCGTCTGCTCTTCAACTCTAAGGTGCCTGAAGAGATTGGGTATATCAATGACTTGATTGGCAAGAAGAGTCTTCGTACACTGATCGGTGAGGTGATCAAGTATTGTGGTATCTCACGTACTTCACAATTCCTCGATGATATCAAAGACCTCGGGTACTATATGGCCTTTAAGGGTGGTCTTTCATTCAACCTTTCTGATGTAATCATTCCTGAGCAAAAGGAAGAGCTCATCCAAGAGGGTTATGACGAGGTGGCAGAGATTATGGACGACTTCAATATGGGTAATATTACCAATAATGAGCGTTATAACCAGATCATCGACGTTTGGACCAATGTGAATAATAACCTCTCTGCTATCCTGATGAAGGAGCTGAAGGAGGACGACCAAGGCTTCAACTCTATCTTTATGATGATGGACTCCGGAGCCCGTGGTTCGGCCAACCAGATTCAGCAGCTGAGTGGTATTCGTGGTCTGATGGCTAAGCCACAGAGAAGTGGTGAGGGCGCTCAGACGATGGAGAACCCTATCCTCTCCAACTTTAAGGAGGGACTTTCAGTGCTAGAGTACTTTATCTCTACCCACGGTGCTCGTAAGGGTCTTTCGGATACGGCACTTAAGACGGCCGATGCTGGATACCTCACTCGTCGTCTCGTCGACGTTTCTCAAGATGTGATTATCACCGAAGAGGATTGCGGTACCCTACGTGGTATTGTGCGTCGTGAGATCAAGGAGGGTTCTAGTGTAGTAGCATCGCTCTATGAGCGTATCCTTGGTCGTGTGTCAGTACACGATGTAGTACACCCAATTTCAGGTGAGCTGATTGTCGCTGCTGGTGAAGAGATTGATGAGGCTAAGGCTTCTAAGATACAAGAGTCGCCAATTACAGAGGTGGAGATCCGCTCTGTGCTCACTTGTGAAGCAAAGCAAGGAGTTTGTGCTAAGTGCTATGGACGCAACTTGGCCCACAACCACTTGGTACACAAGGGTGAGGTAGTTGGTGTGGTAGCTGCTCAGTCTATCGGAGAGCCAGGTACACAGCTTACACTTCGTACCTTCCACGCCGGTGGTGTGGCAAGTACCGATACTATTGAGCGACTCATCAAGGCTAAGTACGATGGTATCCTTGAGATCGAGGAGCTTCGTACGGTAGATGCCAAGGATGAAGAGGGTAAGCCATTCAAAGTGGTGGTCGGACGTCAGGCCGAGATGCATATTGTAGACCCTCACACTCATATGACACTTATCAATGAGAATATACCTTATGGTGCAAAACTCTTTATAGAGCCAGGTGCCGAGGTGAAGGCAGATGATATCATCTTTGAGACCGACCCATTCAACGCGGTGATTGTTGCTGAGGTGAGCGGTAAGCTACAGTATGAGGATGTGGTAGAGGGTAGTACCTTCCGTGTACAGTCGGATACCAATATCGCTGCCGGCCATACCGATAGGATCATCATTGAGAGTAAGGATAAGAAGCTATCGCCAGCGATGTCGATTATTGGCAAGGATGGCGAGGTGATCAAGACTTATAACCTCCCAGTGGGTGCCCACCTCAATAACCAACAAGGTCAGAAGGTAAAGGCCGGTGATGTACTGGTTAAGATCCCACGTACCGTAGTGAAGTCGGGCGATATCACAGGTGGTCTACCACGTGTAACAGAGCTCTTCGAGGCACGTAACCCATCTAACCCAGCTGTGGTTGCAGAGATCGATGGTGAGATCACACTTGGAAAGGTGCGTCGTGGTAATCGCGAAGTGATTGTGACGAGTAGTACTGGCGAGGAGCGCAAGTATCTAGTGAGCCAGACCCGCCAATTGCTGGTGCAGGAGAATGACTTCGTACGTGCTGGCGAACCACTATCAGATGGAGCTGTTTCTCCAACCGATATCCTAGAGATATTAGGACCAAACGCGGTGCAAAACTACATTGTGAATGGAGTGCAAGATGTTTACCGTAAGCAAGGTGTGTCGATCAACGACAAGCACTTTGAGGTGATTGTACGTCAGATGATGCGTAAGGTAGAGATCATTGATGCTGGAGATACCAAGTTCCTCGAGCAGCAGTTGGTGGATAAGATCGACGTTCAGGACGAGAATAATCGTCTCTGGGGTAAGAAGGTGATCACCGATCCAGGCGAGTCTACCACTTACTTCGAGGGTCAGATCATCACCGCTCGTCACCTACGTGAGGAGAATAGCTTGCTACGCCGTAACGATAAGAAGGTGATGGAGGTACGCGATGCCCTTCCTGCAACTACTAAGCAGGTACTTCAGGGTATTACTCGTGCTGCTCTTCAGACCAAGAGCTTTATGTCTGCCGCCTCCTTCCAGGAGACACCTAAGGTGCTGAATAACGCGGCTATCGAGGGTAAGATAGATAAGCTTGAGGCTCTAAAGGAGAACGTAATCTGCGGTCACCTGATCCCTGCAGGTACTGGGTTGCGTGAGTACGAGAAGATCGTGGTAGCTTCCAAAGCTGATATCGAATCCCAGCGCCTACTAGAGACCACCAAAGGTCCTAAGTCAGGAGTTGTGATCCCAGACTAATACAATAATAAATAGATAGAATACCCTGTGATGGCTTATGCTATCGCAGGGTATTTTTTTAGCTATAACACCAGATAGACATCTGGACCGACGTAACAAAGTAGCCTCAGACTGCCTTGAGACTGTTGCATCTCATCCTTCGTGCAACATTCTCCACTCGGTACGAAACGTTTGGTTTAGCGTTGGTGGTGCTTGCGGTAGGCTACGATATCTTCGATTGTGAGCACCGGCATATTGTGTGCTACGCTAAACTTCTTGATCTCTGGTAGGCGCGCCATGGTGCCGTCCTCATTCGTTAACTCACAGAGCACCGCCGTCTCGCCTAGGCCGGCGATAGAGACGATATCTATACTCCCCTCCGTGTGTCCTCGGCGCTCTAGTACGCCACCCTCCCTTGCACGAAGTGGGAATACATGCCCTGGGTGTACCAAGTCTTCAGGCCTTGCTCCTTCTCGTGCTGCCGTTGTGATCGTCACGTAGCGATCTTTTGCCGATACCCCTGTCGTCACCCCCTCCTTCGCCTCTATTGAGATGGTGAAAGCGGTGTTATTGACGCATGTGTTGTGCTGTACCATCTGAGGCAGGTTGAGCTCTTGGCACTTCTTAGGCTTTAGGCATAGGCAGATGATACCGCTGCACTCGCGGATCATCAGTGCAATGCTTTGTGGCGTAAGCCGCTCAGTGGAAAAGATGATGTCGCCCTCATTCTCCCTATTTTCATCATCTACGAGGAGGATGCCCCGGCCATCCCTAAGAGCTTTTACGGCCGCTTGGATGCGTGCCTCAATTGCTGGAGAAATTGTGTTGGTTTGTTCCATTTCTTTTTGTGTTACTATTAGATTATAAATTGACGAGGATCTATGGTACACAAAAGCAGATGGGCCAACACTATAGAGCCGAAGCCTCAAATAGGTCAGCGGCATCTTGATTCGAATACCATCCGGACTATCACCGTCGGTTATGGAATTTCACCATATCAGTCCCGCTAGGGAGTTGTGGACTATACCACCGGTAAGGAATTACACCTCTCCTCTTGAATCAATCTCAAAGGTACAAAGATTTTCAATATCCTGTTTGGACGTAAGCCGAAAATCAGTGATCACGCATTACTGTTGTGCGAATGATCATATACAAGTTGTTGAGGATAATGGAGTAAGGACCTCTGCCGAGATTCCTCTTAAATAGGCACAGGTCGGAGGGGCGTTAGCCCCGAACGACCTGTGTGCAAGAGCATATTCACACCCTCCCTTGACCCCGGCTGAGGGGTCAGACCTAGAGATAGAGTTGTTCGACCCACAAGAGGTAGTGGGTTTTGATCGCCTTCGTGCAACAGTCTCTAGAGACGAAAACGTTGTCCTCCTCTGCCAGCAGACGGTTTTCCTCGTTCCATATTAGCTTGCGCTCTCCGACTGTGCTATCTTTATGTCCGTGGTCATCATTAGTGATTGTTCCTTTCAATAGAATTTTTTTTCAGAAAGATTAGAGTTCTTATCTGTAGTCCAAAGATACCTAATAAGAAAAATAAGTGCAATTACAGCTGAAATATTTGGAATAATCTGTTCGATAATGAAGGTTATTAAACTCACAGATGTCGACATAGAGAGTAAGTCAATAATCGACATGAACAGTATCATAAATGCAGAATATGTTAGAATCAAGGTTATAACAACCTTAATTAGTATAGAATAATTTTTGCAACTGTTGCACATTTTAGTTTAGACGTTTTGGATTGACCTTTTGCTGATTTTCGTCTTGTCTAGCTTGGAAAATCGCCCTACTATTTGATTATTTTCTCTGCAAAGGCTCCAATTATGAGCTTTTACAACCGCATGGATGCGTGCCTCAATTGCTGGGGAAAATGTGTTGGTTTGTTCTTTTTTTGTGTTGCAATTAGATTAAATACTACGAGGATCTATGGTACACAAAAACAGATGAGCCAACACTGTAAAGCCGAAGCCTCAAATAGGTCAGCGGCATCTTGATTCGAATACGATCCGGACTATCACCGTCGGTTATGGAATTTCGCCATATCAGTCCCACTCGGGGAGTTGTGGACTATACCACCAGTAAGGAATTACACCTCTCCTCTTGAATCAATCTCAAAGGTACAAAGATTTTCAATATCCTGCTTGGAAGTGAGCCGAAAATCTGGTTAATAGAGGGTTGAAAAAGTCCCCTTCGCAACCTTCTGAAATACAGTGCTATATAAATGCCTTAACCGAGATGCAACTAAGCAATCGGCGAGTTGCAACTCGGCAAATGGTTAGTTGCAACTCGCCGATTGCTTAGTTGCATCTCCACTTTCACCCTACTAGCATAGAAGTTTTTTTGGTGTTGCTAAGAGGTACATATTTATCCTAGATGAGATGCCCGACCCGAAGGAGACGAATGGTAATTGATTGGAAAATAATCAGTAAATTGCACTAGTAATTCAATCTGTGGATAGATTTAATCGGCTATTTGCTTGGTAGTTATCAAATTTTATCGTACCTTTGCCCACCGATATGGTATACCTCGCTCATGGTGGGTGAGAGTCTGCTATAGAGGTAGATAATTTGTTTAATAAGATAGGATAAGATGCCAACGATTCAACAATTGGTCCGTAAGGGACGTGCGACAATTGAGGAGAAAGGTAAGAGCCCGGCTTTGGATAGCTGTCCACAGCGTCGTGGCGTGTGTGTACGTGTGTACACTACTACGCCTAAGAAGCCTAATTCAGCTATGCGTAAGGTGGCTCGTGTGCGTCTCACCAATGGTAAGGAGGTGAACTCCTACATCCCAGGTGAGGGTCATAACCTTCAGGAGCACTCTATCGTACTAGTGCGTGGTGGTCGTGTGAAAGACCTTCCAGGTGTGCGTTATCACATCGTGCGTGGTGCACTAGATACAGCAGGGGTGAATGGTCGTACACAACGCCGTAGTAAGTATGGTGTAAAGCGCCCTAAGAAGTAATTCAAGCAATAGCTAGTTTTAGCTGGGTGCAAAGAGAGCCCTCGTAGTAGCACAGTGGTGTTACCGCCAAAGAAGAGAAAGAGGGAATACAAAAAGACATTGACTTTATGAGATGGTGACGAGGTGTCCATCGGTCTGAAACGATGGGATCTCTGCTGAGAGCCAGGGCTACCTAAGTGTAGCGGGGTGTCACTATAGTATCCGGAGCTAGCCCAATGATCAATATTTTGGTTGGGTGTCGCCAAGGTTGAGCTTACACATTATATATATAGTGTAGGTAAGACAAGCCAAGATGGCTAGGCGGAGTGGGTCGGAAGACTAGCTAGGCAAAGGAGAAGATGCGTAAGAGAGGAGAACTCACAAGTGAGGTGGATGCTCCCTAGAAGTGGTCTTAAAATAAAGACTAAGGGGGAAAGATAACGAAGTGTGGGTTGTCTATTTTCAAGCTTACGGTGAAGACCGTAAGTGCAATCAAAACAAATACTGATTTGGTCTTGGTACCTTACATGGAGGTGTGCCAGTAGAGAAGCAGAGGAATGGCTGTGGCTAGTACTACGGTAAGGACAGCAAGACAATGATACTTTTTTTGTAGCATAATATGAGAAAAGCGAAGCCAAAGAAGAGGCAACTATTGCCAGATCCAGTGTACAATGATGTCGCTGTGACTAGATTCGTCAACCACATGATGTATGATGGTAAGAAGAATCTATCCTTTGAGATCTTTTACGGTGCACTAGAGATCGTAAAGAATAAAATGGCTAATGAGGAGAAGACTCCTCTAGAGATCTGGAAGACCGCTCTCGAGAACATCACTCCACAGGTGGAGGTGAAGACTCGTAGAATTGGTGGTGCCAACTTCCAGGTGCCTACTGAGATCAGACCTGAGCGCAAGGAGTCTATCTCGATGAAAAATATGATCCTATTCGCTCGCAAGCGTGGCGGTAAGACGATGGCTGATAAGCTATCCGCTGAGATCATGGACGCTTACAACCAGCAGGGTGGTGCCTTTAAGCGTAAGGAGGATATGCACCGTATGGCTGAGGCTAACCGTGCATTTGCTCACTTTAGATTCTAAAGAATAGAAAGGAAACAACAAGAGATGGCTAATAAGACACATTTAGAGCGTACAAGAAATATCGGTATCATGGCGCATATTGATGCTGGTAAAACTACTACATCGGAGCGTATCCTATTCTATACTGGTCTTACTCACAAGATCGGTGAGGTACACGATGGTGCAGCAACTATGGACTGGATGGAACAGGAGCAGGAGCGTGGTATTACTATTACCAGTGCTGCAACCACTGCTTTCTGGAACTATCATAACGAAAAATATAAGATCAACCTTATTGACACTCCCGGACACGTGGACTTTACCGTAGAGGTGGAGCGCTCACTACGTGTACTCGATGGTACTGTAGCTGCTTTCTGTGCAGTGAGTGGTGTACAGCCACAGAGTGAGACCGTATGGCGTCAGGCAGATAAGTACAAGGTGCCTAGAATCGCTTATGTCAATAAGATGGACCGTAGCGGTGCTAACTTCTATGAGGTAGTACGTCAGCTCAAAGATATGCTTGGTGCACATGCTGTGCCAATTCAGGTGCCCATCGGTGCTGAGGAGACTTTCAAGGGGGTCGTGGATCTCGTAACGATGAAGGCTCTTGTATGGCACGATGAGGAAATGGGGTCACACTATGATACCTTGGAAATCCCTGAGGATGTAAAGGCAGATGCCGAGGAGTGGCGTGAGAAGATGCTGGAGAGCCTTGCTGAGGTAGATGAGGCACTTATGGAGAAGTACTTTGACGATCCATCCACTATCACTGAGGATGAGATTCGTGCGGCAATCCGTAAGGGTACCATCTCTATGGAGATCAATCCAGTGATCTGTGGTACTTCATTTAAGAATAAGGGTGTACAGCCACTGCTTGACTGTGTGTGCGCTTACCTTCCTAGCCCACTAGATACTCCTACAGTAGAGGGTACCGACCCACGTGATCCTGAGAAGGTGATTGTGCGTCAGGTAGATGAGGATGAGCCACTTTGTGCACTTGCCTTTAAGATCGCTACCGACCCTTATGTAGGTCGTCTCTGCTTCTTCCGTGTATACTCTGGTAAGCTAGAGGCAGGTAGCTACGTATATAATAGCCGTAGCGAGAAGAAGGAGCGTATCAGCCGACTATTCCAGATGCACTCTAATAAGCAAAATCCTATGGAGCTTATTAATGTGGGTGATATCGGTGCCGGCGTCGGCTTTAAGGATATCCGCACAGGTGATACCCTTTGTGATGAGGAGCACCCTATTACACTTGAGAGTATGGACTTCCCAGATCCAGTGATTGGTATCGCAGTGGAGCCTAAGACTCAGAAGGATATGGATAAGCTCGGAATCGGTCTGGCTAAGCTGGCTGAGGAGGATCCAACCTTTACCGTGAAGACTAATGAGGAGACTGGCCAAACCGTGATTAGCGGTATGGGTGAGCTACACCTTGAGATTATTATCGACCGTCTGAAGCGTGAATTTAAGGTAGAGTGTAACCAAGGTCGTCCACAAGTTAGCTACAAGGAGGCGATCTCTGAGGCTGTTGAGCTTCGTGAGGTGTACAAGCGCCAGACTGGTGGTCGCGGTAAGTTCGCCGATATCATCGTACGCCTAGAGCCTAAGGATAAGGACTTTGAGGGTGACCTACAGTTTATCGACGAGGTGAAGGGTGGTAATATTCCACGTGAGTATATCCCTAGCGTACAGAAGGGCTTTGAGCGTGCTATGAAGAATGGTGTGCTTGCAGGCTATCCTATGGATGGACTAAAGGTGACCTTGCTTGACGGCTCTTTCCACCCAGTGGACTCTGACCAACTTTCGTTTGAGGTGTGTGCTATCCAAGCCTTTAAGAATGGTTGCGCCAAGGCACATCCAGTGCTTCTCGAGCCTATTATGAAGGTAGAGGTGGTAACCCCTGAGGAGAGCATGGGTGATGTGATTGGTGACCTCAATAAGCGTCGTGGTCAGGTAGAGGGTATGGAGACTCACCGCAATGGTGCCCGTATCGTAAAGGCCAAGACCCCACTTGCTGAGATGTTTGGCTATGTGACTGCCCTCCGTACCATTACGAGTGGTCGTGCGACAAGTACTATGACCTTTAGCCACTTTGAGGAGATGTCGACCTCTAATGCCAAGGCCGTACTAGAGGAGGTAGATGGACACGTAGAGCTCCTTAAGTAATAGATAATAAAGAGAATCATTGCAAGCATATGAATCAAGTCATTAGAATCAAGATTAAGTCTTACGACCATACATTGGTTGATAAGTCGGCCGAGCAGATTGTCAAGGCAGTAGAGCCTACGGGAGTGACTGTGCGTGGACCTATTCCATTGCCTACTCGTAAGCGTATCTTCACCGTAAACCGCTCTACTTTCGTGAATAAGAAGAGCCGTGAGCAATTCCAACTATCTACCTACAAGCGCCTCATCGACATTGTCAATGCAGGTACCAACACAGTAGATGCTTTGGCTCGCTTGGTACTCCCAAGTGGTGTGGAGATTGAGATCAAGACAGATATCTAATTATAGAGAGGTCTGTCTTACAAGAGATAAAAGTTATATTGTAAACCAAACCAATAAGTTGAGACTGAAATGCCAGGATTAATAGGAAAAAAAGTCGGAATGACATCCGTATTCAGTGCCGAGGGGAAGAATATCCCATGCACTGTTATCGAAGTAGGTCCTTGTGTGGTAACTCAGGTAAAGACTAGTGAGGTGGATGGCTATGAGGCAATCCAATTGGGCTTCGAAGATAAAAAGGAGAAGCATACCAATAAGGCTGAGCAAGGCCACTTCGCTAAGGCTGGAGTAACCCCCAAGAGACACTTGGCCGAGTTCAATAATTTTGACAAGGAGTACAAGTTGGGTGATGTAATCAATGCCGAAATCTTCAATGACGTCGCTTATGTCGATGTTATCGGTACCTCTAAGGGTAAAGGATTTCAGGGTGTTGTGAAGCGCCACAACTTTGGCGGTGTGGGCCAGACAACCCACGGTCAAAAGAATAGGCTCAGAGCACCTGGATCTATCGGAGCGTGTGCTACACCCTCTAAGGTAGTGAAGGGTATGAGGATGGCAGGTCAAGATGGTAACCGCCGTGTGACCATTGAGAACCTACGTGTGATTAAAGTGCTCCCAGAGCAAAATGCCCTTGTGGTAAAGGGTAGCGTTCCAGGAGCAAAAGGTACCATCTTATTAGTAAATATCTAAGCGATATGGAATTAAATGTATTGAACATCAACGGTCAGGAGACCGGACGTAAGGTAACTCTAGATGCTTCTGTATTTGGAGTAGAGCCTAATGATCATGTCATTTATCTAGACGTGAAGCGCTACTTAGCTAATAAGAGACAAGGTACTCACAAGACTAAGGAGCGTGCTGAAGTGGCCTTCAGTACCCGCAAGCTCTTCCGCCAAAAAGGTACAGGTGGAGCACGTAGAGGTAGTATTAAGAGCCCTCTACTAAGAGGCGGTGGTACAGTATTTGGCCCACGTCCACGTGACTATGAACAAAAGGTAAATAAAAAGGTAAAGCAACTGGCTCGTATCTCTGCACTAAGCCGCAAAGCAAGTGCCAATGAGATTACAGTGGTAGAGGATTTCTCTTTTGATGCTCCTAAGACCAAGCAATTTGCATCGGTACTTAAAGCACTCAAGATTGATGGACAAAAGAGCCTAGTGCTACTAGGTGGGATCGATAATACCCTCCTACTATCAGCACGTAATATCCCTACTGTAAACGTGATGCAAGCAGAGGACGTGAGCACTTACAATCTACTTGATGCTAAGCAACTCGTACTGACTGAGAGTGCACTCACCATGCTGACTGACCTACTAGCAAAGAAGTAACGGGACACTTTAGAGAGATAAATAAATAGTATGAGAGGTATTTTATTACAACCTATTATTACTGAAAAGTTGACGGACATCACCGAACAGATGCCCAATCGCTATGGCTTCAAAGTGGCTCGTAATGCAAATAAGACCGCTATCAAGGAGGCTGTAGAGAAGATGTACGACGTAGACGTGGTAAGCGTCAACACCATCAACTATGATGGGAAGCGCATGCAGCGATATACCAAGGGTGGTCTTATCGTAGGGAAAAAGCCTGCGTTCAAAAAGGCAATCGTAACACTTAAAGAGGGTCAAGTGATAGACTTCTTTAGTAACATTTGATAAGAAATGGGAATACGTAAATTAAAGCCCACTACGCCTGGGCAAAGACATAAGATTATCGGTGCATTTGATAAAGTCACTAAAAGTACACCGGAGAAGTCTCTAATCGCATCGAAGAATAAAACCGGTGGGCGTAACAATACCGGTAAGATGACGATGCGCTATATCGGTGGCGGTCACAAGAAGCAGTACCGTATCATCGATTTCAAGAGAAGGAAAGATGGTATTCCTGCGACAGTAAAAGCTATCGAGTACGATCCAAATAGATCAGCACGTATCGCACTTCTTTACTACGCTGATGGTGAGAAGGCTTATATCCTAGCTCCTGATGGGCTAGAGGTAGGAAGGACTGTACTGTCCGGAGAGGATGCAGCTCCAGAGGTGGGTAATGCCCTTCCTCTAGGCAAGATCCCTGTAGGTACTGTGATCCACAATATTGAGCTTCGTCCTGGCCAAGGTGCTAAGATGGTGCGTAGTGCAGGCTCATTTGCTCAGCTCACCTCTCGTGAGGGGACCTATGTGGTGATCAAGATGCCTAGTGGTGAGGTACGCCGTATCCTCGCAGCTTGTAAAGCTACTGTAGGTAGTGTGGGCAACTCTGACCACGCCCTAGAGAGAAGTGGTAAGGCTGGACGTACCCGCTGGATGGGTCGCCGTCCACGCGTTCGTGGTGTAGCGATGAACCCAGTAGATCACCCAATGGGTGGTGGTGAAGGTCGTGCGTCGGGTGGTCACCCACGTAGCCGTACTGGTCTGTATGCTAAGGGTCTGAAGACTCGTGCACCTAAGAAGCACTCCTCTAAGTATATCATTGAGGGTCGTAAGAAGAAGCGTAAGTAATCGCTTTAGGTAAGTATTGAACCAACTTAATGTACTAATAAAGATATGAGTCGTTCACTAAAAAAAGGACCCTACATCGAGCTTAAGCTAGAGAAGCGAGTACTTGAGATGAATGAGAGTGGCAAGAAGAGTGTCATCAAGACATGGAGCCGTGCATCAATGATTTCACCCGACTTCGTAGGGCATACAATAGCTGTACACAATGGGAATAAGTTTATCCCAGTGTTTATAACTGAGAATATGGTAGGACACAAGCTAGGTGAGTTTGCACCTACTCGTACCTTCCGTGGACACAGTGGTAATAGAAAGTAACCCCACCACGGGACATTAAATAAAATTAGACAGTAACTAATATGGGTAAAAGGAAGAAGCTAGCCGCTGAGCAACGCAAAGAGGCACGCAGTACTCAGTACTTTGCTAGGCTTGTCAATATCCCTTCCTCTCCACGTAAGATGCGTTTGGTAGCGGATATGGTACGTGGTATGGAGGTGAATAAAGCACTTGGCGTACTTAGATTTTCAAGCAAGCAGGCGGCTACACCAATGGAGAAGCTACTACGTAGCGCCATCTCTAATTGGGAACAAAAGAATGGCCGTCAGGCAGACGAAGGAGAACTATATATCTCCAAGATTTATGTGGATGAGAGCATGACGCTAAAGCGCCTCCGTCCAAGAGCTCAAGGTAGAGGTTGTAGAATCCGTAAGAGAAGCAACCACTTGACGATTTATGTAGATACACTTCCCAATGCGGAAGAGATTTAAGCACATTCTAAGCAAATAATTTGTAGATGGGACAAAAGACAAATCCAATAAGCAATCGCTTAGGAATCATTAGGGGCTGGGACTCTAATTGGTTCGGCAAGAAAAGTGATCTCGCCGACACTCTCCTAGAGGATTATAAGCTTCGCACCTATATCGAGGCTCGCCTCTCTCGTGCAAGTGTATCTAGGGTAGTCATTGAGCGTACACTCAAACTAGTCACAATCACTATCTGCTCAGCACGCCCAGGCCATATCATCGGCCGTGGTGGCTCTGAGGTGGATAAGCTACGTGAGGAGCTCAAGCGCTTTACCGACAAGGAGGTGCAGATCAATATTTTTGAGATCCGTAGGCCTGATGTAGACGCCAAGATCGTGGCTGAGAATATCGCACGCCAGCTAGAAGGCCGTATGAACTATCGTAGAGCAGTAAAGCAGGCCATTGGTAATGCTATGCGCTCAGGTGCTGAGGGAATTAAGATTCAGCTAAGCGGTAGGCTCAATGGAGCTGAGATGGCACGTAGCGAGATGTTTAAGGAGGGACGTACTCCACTCCACACGCTCCGCGCAGATATCGACTATGCTCTTGAGGAGGCACGTACCAAGGTGGGTGCCATCGGTGTAAAGGTGTGGATCTGCCACGGTGAGGTATACGGTAAGCGTGACCTTGCTCCTGACTTCACACAGCAGCGTGACAATCGCCCACGTCGCGATGGTGGTCGTGGTGGCCGTGGTGGTCGCCGTAGAGGCAATCGTGGCGGACGTAATGAGCGCTAAGCTACTGCACGCTAAGGAAGTATAAAATTGAAGATAAGACATAAGATATGTTACAACCAAAAAAGACCAAGTTCAGAAGGCAGCAAAAGGGTCGCATGAAGGGTGATGCCCAGCGTGGTAATCAGCTTGCGTTTGGCTCTTTCGGCATCAAGTCGCTACAGACTTGCTGGATTACTGGTCGCCAAATAGAGGCGGCACGTATCGCTGTGACTAGATATATGCAACGTCAAGGTCAGGTGTGGGTACGTATTTTCCCTGATAAGCCTATCACTGCTAAGCCAGCAGAGGTGCGTATGGGTAAGGGTAAAGGTAACCCTGAGGGCTTCGTAGCTCCTGTAACTCCTGGACGTATGCTATTTGAGGTAGAGGGTGTGAGCTATGAGGTAGCAAAAGAGGCACTTCGCCTCGCTGCTCAAAAGCTCCCAGTGACCACAAAGTTTGTGGTTCGCCGTGACTATGAATTTTAATTTCTGTACTGTATATAAGTAATTAGGTATGAAGAGTAATGAACTAAGAGACCTCACGGTACAGGAGCTAAAAGAGAGAATCGAGACAGAGACTGTAAGGTATCAGAGGATGCAGCTCCAGCATAGAGTAACCCCTCTAGATAAGCCTTCATCGCTCAATGACCAGCGAAAGTTGGTAGCACGTCTCCGTACCGTCCTCAACGAGAAGAGCGTTGAGCAAGGAAGTATTAACGATTAAGAGTCGCTCTAAGAGATGGAAAAGAGAAGTTTAAGGAAGGTAAGACAAGGCGTCGTCTCTAGTAATAAGATGGATAAGTCTGTCACAGTAGCTGTGAAGTGGAAGGAGAAACACCCTATCTACGGAAAGTTTGTGAATAAGACCAAGAAATTCCACGCACACGACGAGAATAACGAGTGCAACGAAGGGGACACCGTTAGGATTATGGAGACTCGACCACTAAGCCGTACCAAGCGCTGGAGAGTGATCCAGATCGTAGAGAGAGCGAAGTAATAATATTGCAGATTTGTAGAGTAATCTATTATGATACAACAAGAGTCTAGACTAGCTGTAGCTGATAATAGCGGTGCTAAAGAGGTGCTCTGTATTCGCGTGCTAGGTGGTACTCGTCGCAGATATGCTTCGATCGGTGATGTGATCGTGGTGTCTGTAAAGAGTGCAATCCCTGGTAGTGATGTGAAGAAGGGGGCAGTATCGAAGGCATTGATCGTAAGGACCAAAAAGGAGATCCGACGTCCAGATGGATCGTACATCCGTTTCGATGAGAATGCGTGTGTACTCCTAAATGCTGCTGGTGATATCCGTGCTACCCGTATCTTTGGTCCTGTAGCACGTGAGATACGTGCCGTGAATATGAAGGTTGTCTCACTTGCACCTGAGGTGCTTTAATATAGAAAGGAAAGACAATGGCAAAATTTCATATAAAGAAGGGCGATACCGTATTTATTAATGCGGGTGATGACAAGGGTAAGACTGGCCGAGTTTTGAAGGTGGATACCAAGAAGAACCGAGCTATCGTAGAGGGACGAAATATGATCACTAAGAGGACTAAGCCAAGTGCTCAGCACCCTCAAGGTGGCATGGTGCACAAAGAGGCATCTATTCATATCTCCAACCTCAACCCCGTAGATCCTAAGACTGGGGCTCCTACTCGTGTAGGGCGTCGTAGAAATGACGATGGTAAGCTTGAGCGCTATGCCAAAAAGTCTGGTGAGCTACTGAAGTAATAAATGCTAATAGCTGAAAGAGAGATGGCTACAGATAATTTGAAAAAGGACTATAATGAGCGTATTGTGCCACTGCTGATGAAGCAATTTGGCTACAGTAGTGTGATGCAGGTGCCTTCCCTTACCAAAATCGTGGTAAATCAAGGTCTAGGTGCTGCAACGGGCGATAAGAAGCTGATCGAGATAGCTCAAGGTGAGCTAGCCTTGATCACTGGTCAAAAACCAGTAGTGACCTACTCCAAAAAGGATATTTCTAATTTTAAGCTCCGTAAGGGTATGCCTATCGGTGTGATGGTAACGCTGAGGAGAGAGAAGATGTATGAGTTCCTGGAGAGGCTGATCCGTATCGCACTACCTCGTATTCGTGACTTCAAGGGTGTAGAGAGCCGCCTAGATGGTAGAGGTAACTATACCCTAGGTGTGACAGAGCAAATTATTTTCCCTGAGATTAATCTTGATAGTGTTACCAAGATTATGGGTATGAATATCACCTTTGTCACTTCTGCCAAGACGGACGAGGAGGGATTTGCACTTCTAAAGGAGTTTGGAATCCCTTTCAAGAAGAAAGAAAACTAAGGAAGGATAGAGAGCAATATGGCAAAAGAATCAATGAAGGCGCGTGAGCGCAAAAGAGCTAAGCTAGTGGAGAAGTATGCTGAGAAGCGTGCTAAGCTAAAGGCTGAGGGCGACTACGAAGGTCTCCAGAAGCTACCTAAAAATGCTAGCCCTGTGCGACTTCACAACCGCTGCAATATCACTGGTAGACCAAAGGGATATATGAGACTTTTTGGAATCTCAAGAATTCAGTTTCGCGAGATGGCATCAAAGGGGCTTATCCCAGGGGTGAAGAAGGCCAGCTGGTAACTATCAATGAGTATAGAGAGACCCATAGATTACCTGCCAAGTGTTGGAGGGTAAGTGCTGTGCAAAATAACTACGCTGAGTCTTAATAAGTACTCGGGCGTAGTTATTTTTGAACATCATAGTGCAGGGTCTTCTGCTTATTTAGCATCACTAATACTGATTGCCATCTTCCCGTAACGAGCGGGTGAAGAGCTGGCGATTGAGTGTTATTTGGAGATATCGCTAGATATTTGTACCTTTGTGCCTATCAAAGAGTTGAGAGATGTATCGCTATCGGTTCTGATTGAGCAGAGCTGATGCGTTATTTCGCATCAATTTGATGGTATGTGGTGGTGCTTAAAAGTTTATGACGTACAGCAATACCACAAGAGAGTGAAAAAGTGTATGTAAATATTGTCTGAGGTAGCTGTGTTGGTTCACTCTATTTTCAGATTAATTTCAACAACTTATTTTTATGACAGATCCAATATCTGACTATTTAACTCGCTTGCGCAATGCTATTATGGCAAAGCATAGAGTGGTGGAAATCCCAGCGAGTAACATCAAAAAGGAGATGACAAAGATCCTTTTTGAGAAGGGGTATATTCTCAATTACATGTTTGATGAGAGTGGCCCTCAAGGAACTATCAAGATTGCTCTTAAGTACGATGTAGTATCTAAGAAAAATGCAATCAAGAAACTGGAGCGTGTATCGCGTCCAGGACTTCGTCGTTATGTAGGCTATCAGGATATGCCTAGAGTCCTTAACGGGCTTGGTATCGCTATCCTATCTACTAGCCAAGGTGTGATGACCAATAAGGAGGCTGCAGACCGTAAGATCGGTGGTGAAGTGCTCTGCTATATTTATTAATCTTAATAGGAAAGGAACAAAGTTATGTCAAGAATTGGAAATTTGCCCATTTCTATCCCTAACGGTGTCACTGTCACTATTAAGGATAATGTAGTGGTAGTAAAGGGCCCTAAGGGAGAGCTTTCTCAGAAAGTTGATCCACGTATCAAAATCAAGGAAGAGGAGAATGTGCTACACTTCTCAACTACCAATGGTACTAAGGAGGAGAGTGCGTTGCACGGACTTTATCGCTCGCTAGTACACAACATGGTGGTGGGTGTATCCGAGGGATATACTAAGACACTTGAGTTGATTGGTGTAGGATTTAGAGCTTCAAATGAGGGACAGCTACTTGAGCTATCAGTAGGCTACTCTCACCCTATCTTCCTGCTACTGCCACCAGAGATCAAGGTGGAGACCAAGATGGAGCGTAATAAGGCTCCACTCGTAACACTTTCTTCGGCCGATAAGCAACTGCTTGGTCAAGTATGTGCTAAGATCCGTACATTCCGTAAACCAGAGCCATATAAGGGTAAGGGTATCAAGTTTGTCGGTGAGTACATCCGTAGGAAGTCTGGTAAGACTGCAGCAGCTAAGTAATCACACTTTTGGATATTCGTAATCTATGATAACTAAGAAGGAAAGAAGATTAAAGATCAAGGCACGTGTGCGTAAAAACCTACACGGTACTGCTGAGAGACCTAGGCTGACTGTATTTAGAAGTAATAAGCAGATCTATGCACAGGTAATTGACGATGTGGAGGGAAAGACTCTCGTAGCATTCGACTCTAAGATGTTAGAGGATAAGCTACCAAAGAAGGAGCTGGCCGAGAAGGTGGGCGAGGCTTTGGGTAAGAAGGCTGTAGAAGCAGGTATCGAGACGGTCGTTTTTGATCGTAATGGCTACCTCTACCACGGACGTGTCAAGGAGCTGGCAGAGGGTGCTAGGAAAGCAGGATTGAAGTTCTAACACAACCATAAGTACAGTAAAGATATGAAGAGAATTAACTCTGTAAGTGGTCTCGAACTAAAGGAGAGATTGGTGGCGATTAACCGTGTGACCAAGGTGACAAAGGGTGGTCGTACCTTTACACTTGCTGCTATGGTAGTGGTAGGTGATGAAAATGGAATTATCGGCTATGGCCTAGGTAAGGCAGGCGAAGTGAGTGTGGCTATTCAGAAGGCTACAGAGGCCGCCAAGAAAAACCTTATCAAGGTGCCTGTACACAAAGGGACTATACCTCACGAGCAGTCAGCTAAGTTTGGCGGTGCACGTGTGATGCTAAAGCCTGCATCAGAGGGTACTGGAGTAGTAGCTGGTGGTGCAATGCGTGCCGTATTGGAGAGCGTTGGAGTGACCGATGTGCTAGCAAAGAGCAAGGGGTCGAGTAACCCTCATAACCTTGTTAAGGCTACCATTGAAGCACTAAGTGAGATGCGTGATCCACTCGAGGTGGCTAAGATACGTGGTATCTCGGTAGAGAAAGTATTTAAGGGATAAGTAAGAGTACACATATAGTAATATGGAGACTATAAAGATTAAGCAAGTGCGAAGTCGCATTCGTTGTCCAAAGGATCAAAAGGCAGCTCTTGATGCTCTTGGACTTAAGAAACTTAATAGGGTGGTTGAGCTTCCTAGAAATGAGTCTGTACTCGGAAATATCAAGAAGGTACACCACCTAGTTGAGGAAATTAAGGATTAATCTAGTGCGTGATTCTCCTTTTAGGGAGAAGCACCCAACTAATTAAAGATATATATTAGATATGAACCTATCAAATTTGAAGCCCGCAAATGGGGCTACAAAAAGTCGCAGAAGGATTGGTCGCGGTCCTGGTAGCGGCATGGGTGGCACTTCTACAAGAGGTCACAAGGGAGCAAAGAGCCGCTCAGGCTACAAGGCAAAGTTTGGCTTTGAGGGTGGTCAGATGCCACTTCAGCGTCGTTTGCCAAAGTTTGGATTCCGTAATCCTAATAGAGTAGAGTATACTCCTGTCAATCTTGGTGCTATCGAGGTACTTGCCCAGAAGGGTATTACTGAGATCGGGCAAGCAGAGCTAGTAGCTGCTGGTCTTGTGCACAAAGACGACAAGGTTAAGCTACTCGGTATGGGCGAGCTTACCACTAAGGTGAAGGTGACAGTTCACGCTGCCTCCAAGAGTGCCAAAGAGGCAATGGAGAAGGCAGGAGCAGAACTGGTGTTACTGTAAATATAGAGAAGAGTACCGATGAAATTTGTTCAGACACTCCGGAATATCTGGAAGATAGAAGATCTCAAACAGCGTATTATCACTACGGTGTGGCTGATTATCATCTATCGTCTAGGTACCCATATCGTATTGCCAGGGATTGATCCATCTGGCCTAGTAGCACTCAAGGATCAGACCCGAGGTGGTGTGATGGCACTTCTTGATATGTTTTCAGGTGGTGCCTTCAGTAACGCTTCGGTGATGGCACTTGGTATTATGCCATATATTTCTGCGTCCATTGTGATGCAGCTGATGGCTATCGTAGTGCCTAGTATCCAAAAAATGCAGAGAGAAGGTGAAAGTGGTCGCCGTAAGATCAATCAGTGGACACGCTATCTCACCATCGCCATTCTATTGGTTCAGGGTCCAGTTTATCTGATCAACCTCAACCACCAGCTAATGGCTGCAGGTAGTTCAATGCCTACTGGCTTCTGGTTTAGCTTTTCAAGCACCATCTTCATGGCAGCCGGCTCTATGTTTGCACTTTGGCTAGGTGAGCGTATTACTGATAAGGGTATTGGTAATGGAGTTTCTTTTATCATCCTTGTAGGTATTTTAGCTCGTTTCCCAATGGCAATTACTCAGGAGTTCGTGCTAAGGTTTAATAATCCAGGTGGTATCTTCCTATTCCTCCTCGAGATCTTAATCCTACTAGTGGTGATTGCAGGTGCGATTATGCTCGTTCAAGGTACTCGCCGTGTGCCAGTACAGTATGCCAAGCGTACGGTAGGTAACCGTATGTATGGTGGAGCACGCCAGTATATCCCTCTCAAAGTGAATGCTGCGAATGTGATGCCTATCATCTTTGCTCAGGCTATCATGTTTATCCCTGTGACGTTGTTCCCAGCAATGACCTCTAAGTCTACTTTTTGGCAAGGCTTTGCTACGGGTCAGAGCTTCTGGTACAATTTCACTTTCGCTATTCTGATCATCCTCTTTACCTATTTCTACACTGCGGTTACCATCAATCCATCTCAGATGGCTGATGAGTTGAAGCGCTCCAATGGATTTATTCCAGGTGTGAAACCAGGTAAACCCACCAAGGAGTTCTTGGATAGTGTGATGAGTAAGATTACTCTTCCAGGTGCGTTGTTCCTAGCTATTGTGGCTATCCTGCCTGCTTTTGCACGTCTCTTTGGCGTCTCAGCGCAGTTTAGTTCATTCTTTGGCGGTACCTCACTGATCATTCTTGTAGGTGTGGTATTGGATACGCTCCAGCAAGTGGAGAGTCACCTACTACAGCATCACTATGATGGACTACTTGAGACAGGACGTATCAAGGGTCGCTCGGGAAATCTGTATTAATATCTTAAACAATTGCGATAAGGACTGATATGTTTGAGAGAAGAAAGATTTACCTAAAGACAGCAGAGGAGATCGAGAAACTCTATCGTGCCAATCAATTGGTAGGTATGACGCATGGCGAGCTAGCAAAGCATATTAAGCCAGGGGTGACCACTAAGGAGTTGGATAAGATAGCTTACGAATTTATCTGCGACCATGGTGCGAAACCAGCTTTCTTAGGATATTCTGGTTTCCCTGCTTCTCTCTGTACCTCTATCAATGAATATGTGGTACATGGTATTCCCTCCGAGACAGCGGTGCTCAAAGAGGGGGATATCATCAGTGTGGATTGTGGTACGATCTTAGATGGATTTGTAGGGGATAGTGCTTTCACCTTTCCCGTAGGAGAAGTCTCAGACGAGGTCAAGGGCCTTTTGCGTACTACCCATGATTCTCTCTATGTAGGCATCGAAGCCGCTGTAGTGGGAAAGCGTATCGGTGATATCGGCAATGCTGTTCAGACTTACTGCGAGAAGCGTGGCTACTCTGTAGTTAGGGAGTTCACTGGTCATGGCATTGGTCACTCAATGCACGAGGCTCCTAATGTCCCTAATTATGGCCGGCGTGGTACAGGAGCTAAGATTGAGGAGGGTCTTTGCATTTGCATAGAGCCGATGATCAATCTAGGGAGTAAAAACGTAGTCATTTATGACGATGGTTGGACTACCCGCACCAAGGACCGTAAGCCCTCTGCTCACTTTGAGCATTGCATCGCTATTGTAGATGGCAAGGCCAAGATTATGAGTAGCTTCGAATTTATCAAAGAAGCTCTTGGAGGTCTCCCATTCTAAGCACTGTAAGATATTGATATTGATTAATCACAAAAAGAAAGGTATTTATTTATGGCTAAACAACCAGCAATAGAGCAAGATGGAGTAATTCTAGAGGCATTGTCCAACGCTATGTTTAAGGTGGAGCTCGACAATGGCCACCAGATTACCGCTCATATATCTGGTAAGATGCGGATGCACTATATTCGTATTCTTCCTGGAGACCGTGTAAAGGTAGAAATGTCGCCTTACGATCTATCCAAAGGGCGTATCTCTTACCGCTACAAGTAAAGCTGTGCAAGGTTGAAGACCATATTATTTCAAGTTTATACACACAACACTACCCGTGCGAGGCATGTGAGCCACTAGTGGGTATCAAAAGAAATAGAGATTATGAAGGTTAGAACATCTTTGAAGAAGCGTACCCCCGATGATAAGATTGTCCGTCGCAAGGGTCGTCTTTATATCATTAACAAGAAGAACCCCAAGATGAAGCAGCGTCAAAACTAATCCCCCTCACCCCTTCGAGGGTGTAGATGGATAGTGTAGGCGTGTGATCTTTATCGGGTCAATTGACTAAGAGAGTTACACTTAACTAACAACTATAGTATTATATGGCAATAAGAATTGTTGGTGTCGACCTGCCCCAGAATAAGCGTGGAGCTATCGCCCTTACCTATATTTATGGTATCGGGAGAAGTGCTGCTGCTACTATTCTTGATAAAGCAGGAGTAGACCCAAACATTAAAGTGCAAGACTGGACAGACGACCAAGCTGCCGCTATTCGTGAGATCATCTCGAATAATTATAAGGTAGAGGGTGATCTCCGTAGTGAGACACAGCTTAATATCAAGCGCCTTATGGATGTCGGCTGCTATCGTGGTATCCGTCACCGTATTGGTCTGCCCTTACGTGGACAGTCAACTAAAAACAACGCTCGTACTCGCAAAGGACGTAGAAAGACCGTTGCGAATAAGAAGAAAGCTACTAAGTAAGACTAGGAAGAAAACATGGCTAAGAAAACTGCTACTAAGAAGAGAAAAGTACAGGTGGATCCTATTGGACAGGCACATATCCACTCTTCCTTCAATAACATTATCATTACCCTTACCAATAACCAAGGGCAAGCAATCTCCCAATCTAGTGCTGGAAAGATGGGGTTCCGTAGTTCGAAGAAGAACACTCCCTACGCAGCACAGATGGCAGCAGAAGACTGTGCTAAGGTGGCCTATGATGCCGGTTTGAGGAAAGTGACCGTTTATGTAAAGGGTCCAGGTAATGGCCGTGAGAGTGCTATCCGCACTATCCACGGAGCAGGTATTGAGGTGATGGAGATTGTAGATGTGACGCCACTTCCACACAATGGATGTCGCCCTCCAAAGCGTCGTAAGCCTTAATTGGCTTGCTTCACTTCCCTTGTTTCACCGACACTTTGTCGTACGCAAGAGAGATTATATATTAGAATGAGGCTTCTCTGCATTCATACTAATGGATTGGTTGCACTTCTGCACCTTCCGACGCAGCTGTGCAGAGCTAGTTTCATGGTTACTAATTATTTTTATTACTATTTATAATGGCAAGATATACAGGTCCAAAAGCCAGGATTAATCGCAAGTTTGGAGAGCCAATCTTTGGCAATGCCAAATCGAAGAAAACTTACCCAGCTGGTCAGCACGGCAATTCTCGCCGTAGCAAGACTTCAGAGTATGGGTTGCAGCTGCGCGAAAAACAGAAGGCTAAATACACCTATGGCGTACTAGAGCGCCAGTTCCGCAACCTCTACGAGCGTGCTTCTCGTATGCCTGGTGTGCGTGGTGAGGTGTTGATTCAGCTTCTAGAGCGTCGTCTCGACAATGTCGTTTTCCGTCTAGGTCTAGCTCGTTCGCGCAACGCTGCTCGTCAGCTTGTTAATCATGGACACATCGTAGTAGATGGTCAGGTAGTTGATATCCCTTCATATACTGTTTCTGAGGGTCAGACTATTGGCATCCGCGAGCGCTCCAAGTCGCTAGCTATTGTATCTGAAGCAGTTCAGGTACTTGCACACAATCAGTACCCATGGCTCGAGTGGGATGGAGCTTCTATGACTGGTCGCTTCCTCCACATTCCAGAGCGTGCTGATATCCCTGAGACCATCAAGGAGCAGCTCATCGTCGAGCTCTACTCCAAGTAATGATGTCCCATTTTCACCTTTAATATTAGAGAAGAGATATGGCTTTAATCGCATTCCAAAAACCAGAAAACGTGCTTATGCTCGAGGGTACTGCTACACATGGCAAGTTCGAGTTTAAGCCACTTGAGCCAGGCTATGGCATGACTATAGGTAATGCTCTTCGACGTATTTTGCTCTCCAGCCCTGAGGGCTTTGCCATCAATAGCATCAAGATTGATGGGGTAGAGCATGAGTTTGCAACCATACCAGGTGTCATAGAGGACGTCACCAACATCATCCTGAACCTCAAGAAGATTCGTCTCAAGCAGGTGACCCCAGGTGAAGTTGGCGAGACTGCTGTTATCAAAGTCAATGGTAAGAGCAGCGATACCTTTACAGGGAAAGAGATTTCAGAGGGACTTAAGAGCTTTGAGGTCCTCAATAAGGATCAGCTTATTTGTCGGTTAGATAAGTCAGCTTCCTTCAGTATCCAATTGACCATTGATCAAGGTCGTGGCTGGATCCCAGCTTCGGATATTGCAGAGAGTTTCGATGACCCATTACAGATTGCTATTGATGCTATCTATACACCTATTCTCAACGTAAAGATTGCTGTAGAGAATACACGTGTGGGTCAGAAGACCGATTACGATAAGCTTTTGATTGAGATTGATACCGATGGCTCCATTCATCCAAAAGAGGCACTGAAGAATGCTGCTCATCTGCTGATTCAGCACCTAGAGCTATTCAGCGATGAGTATTTCTCAGTAGACCTTGAGTCTGAGCAAGAGGAGGAAGACTTTGACGAGAATACCCTAATGACTCGTCAGCTTCTCAAGAATAGGCTAGAGGATGTAGAGCTATCAGTGAGAGCATTCAATTGCCTACGCGCTGCAGGCGTGCTCACCCTTGGTGACCTCGTCAAGTACAGTCGTAGCGAGCTCCTCAAGTTCAGAAACTTCGGTAAGAAGTCTCTCAACGAGGTAGATGAATTGCTCGATAACCTTGGGCTCACCTTTGGAATGGACCTTTCGAAGTACAAACTAGACAACGAGTAAAATTATATAATGAGACATAATAAGAAATTCAATCCGCTCGGTCGTACAGCTTCTCACCGTCAGGCGATGCTCTCCAATATGGCTAACTCCCTTATTGAGCACAAGAGAATCATCACGACCCTAGCCAAAGCTAAGGCACTCAAGGTGTATGCAGAGCCACTCATCACCACCGCGATAAAGAATGGCGAGAGTGTGCACGCACGTCGTATAGTATTCCAAAAGCTGCAGAATCGCAATTCCGTAGTAGAGCTATTTGGCCCTATCAGCGAGAAGGTTGGCGATCGCCCAGGAGGTTACCTTCGTATCCTCAAGATTGGTCGTCGTCAGGGAGATGATGCTATGATGTGTTTGATCGAGTTCGTTGACTTCAATGAAGATCGCGTTAAGCAGGATAAGAAGTCTTCAACTGCAGGTAAGACCCGTCGTACCCGTCGTAGCCGCAAGAAGAGCGCCGATGCTCCAGAGACCCAAGCACAGGAGTCAGAAGAGAGTAAGAGCGAGGCTGCAGAGTAATCAAGCAACAAGCTAAGTGTAACTCACAGGAGAGAGGTAAGTGTCCACCGACACTCACCTCTCTCTTTTTTTGCCTTGTCAGATGGGGTGACTTATCGGACAAGTCGGACGGGTCGGACAAGTCTGACAAGTCGGGAGGTGCAGGCTAGTGGAGACTGTTACACGAAGGCGATCTGCGGTGTTGCTTTCGGAATTCTGGCTTGGTCACGTACGTAAGTACGCTCTCAGCGCCCTTATCCTCAGCGCCCTTTTGAGTACCTTGGCAGCCTAGCGGCTACCTAGCATCTCAACCTTCGTTCAAAGTCTCAGCACATTTGATTCAAATGTGCGAGAATAGCACTTCGTGCAACACTCTCTACATAGGCTTGTGCGACCACAAGGGTCGATGACGTATACCGTGCCTTTTTCCCGCTGGTCTTCGGGCTTCGCCCTTGACCAGGGGCTAGCTGAATGGCACCCTGTCGGGTGCTTTAGCTGGGGGTACCTTATCCGATTTCTTTGATGAAAAATGACTGTTTGTAGGGGTTAGTAATCAATGGGTTAGGAGGGCGAAAATTGTGTTGCAACTAAGCATTTGCTTTGTTGCATCTCGCCGATTGCTTAGTTGCAACTCGCCGATCACTTAGTTGCATCTCAACTTTCGGAGACAGTAGGGAGTAGGTGTTAGATGTATACCTCTTCCGATATTCTGTGGTGATGGGATAAGGCATTATTTATAGGTCTATCTTTGTCGTTTATAGGAAACAAAGCGAAAAAGTAAGTACATTTACCGTTCAAAGAGGTATTCTGCCTTACACTCTTTTTGGGATACTACCGTCCCTGTAGGTGAATATACTGAAAAATAATTAAGGTAAAATGAAACAAGAAATACTTAAGAGAGAATGGGAATACACATTCTATAAAGAGGGTGAAAATTTTTATTTGTCAGTCCTTTGTGGAAGTGTTGCATTGTATGATTTGATAATTCAGCTAGACTCTAATGAGTTACTACAGTATCATGAAGACGGTCAAACTTACTTAAACAAATTAGTTGAAGAAATAAGGAATCATCCGAGTTGCTTTATAGGTAGATCTATACTGTAAAGAGGATGAACTCTGGAGACTAGCCAACAGAGAGAATTTGTTCGAGAACTTGGACAAATGGCTAAATGAAGTGCCGCAAAATGTCTAAGATATCATTCGAGGTTGGGATAATGACTACAAGTTATTGCTGAACAAAGACTTGTCATCTAACTCAACTGGTGCAGAGCTTAACTCTTTATTGGCTTCAGCAAAAAATGTAGAGATATGGAAGTACTAGAAGGATGATCCTGCTTATGCATTTGAACTGGTTAAAGACAATAAAGTTTTACAACGATGGAGTCAAGTATGAATAAAGTTTTGAAGTTTAACTTTCATTACTTTGCCCTTTTAGTTATTATAATTTACGTAACATGTTTGAATATAGTAATCTATGAAGACTATTGGGCAAATAAAGTTGATATGGCTTTTGGAGAATTAGATTATCTAGAACCATATATTGAGAAGGGGCTTTGTATGGATTTCTCAGACTATATATATTATGGACCAGGCTGGAGAAGAATTCTCATACTTGATTTTGATGGAGTTTGGCTATATTACTGTTTCGTTTTTATTGCTCTCATAGTATATATTATATTACCTATAATTTTAAGGCTCAACAAGTGCAAATTCAAGAAATCATATTTTGTTTTTGATGCTTTCTTTTGGTTGCTATATTTTTACGTTTTTATTTATAATAGCATTGTCAATTATCCTTTATACGGTGTTATACCATTAATAGTCCTGTCTCCAACGTGTTTGTCTTTAATGGTTTGGCTTAGAATAAAACAGTATAAAATTTTGCTTAACCAACTTGTATAGTGGGAATTGTTCTCTTTTGTTATTACCATCCATTCAACCCCTTTATAATGTTTGATAATAGGGGAAATCTATACTTTATAGGTCTATCTTTGTTGTTTTTCGGGAAACGAAGCGAAAAAATAAGTACATTTTACCGTTCAAAGAGGTATTCTGCCTTACACTCTTTTTGGGATACTACCTTTATATGCCAAAAGCAAATATTACAAGCGTATTAAAAAAAGAATGGATAACAAAATTAAATGTAGTTTATCCAAAGATTAAGTTTGAGATAATAGCTTTGGAAGACTTTATTAAATGAAATATTATGAAGAAGTTGAAAATAGGAAGGAATAGCTTTATATATATCCGCAAGACGTCTGGAACTATTAGCTATCGGAAATGGGTAGAGTATATTGAACAGAATCGTGAGTATTTTATTTGGTACGAAAATACGACTAAAGGACAAACGATTCAGAAAAAAGTTGATGAGTTTTCAGAAGATATTCGACCAGCAATTCTATATATGCTTAATAAGTCGAATGTGTATTGTACCAACAAGCTATCTAAAAACTATTGGGATTGCGTTGTTACATACATAAATAGTGGAGAACTTTCTGTTTCTTTAGAAAAAAGAATTAGTAAGAAAATCGCAGCAAAATTATTAGAAATGGCTGAATATTTAGATGCAAAAATTGTCATTGATGAGAAATATCTATTCGAAAGTGTTGATCAACTAACATGGTAGTCGTTAATCTACACTGAAGACTGGTGATGACACTGCTATTAATGAAGTAAAGAAAAATTATTGGACAATATTTTAAAGTTGACAGAGGCCTATCACTTTTATACAATATAAAGAATAAATAAAAATGCAATATGCTAAAAGTTGGAGAGCGTAAACATTATGGAGTCCACGGATTTCCAAATATGAGTTGTAACTCTTAAAACAAATATAATTAAGGCAGAATACTTAAATATGTATGGTGAAGTTCAGAATGAATGAGAGACCTGATATGAGAGATAATTTCTATAAAATAGTATCTTGCCGAAAGTAAGTGTTTAATCTAAGTAAATAAGCGACGAGACAGTTATACAGAGTATTTGGTACAATATTGAATAAAAATAGATGAGCTGGAATAGACATACAAAACTATTTAGCTTGTGCGTAATGCATAAGCTACTCTTTGCGTGTATTATTCTGAATACCATCGTTGGTCTCAACTGTCAAGTAGCTGTTGCACAGGTACGTTATCCTGTTCATGGGACGGTGCAAGTGCTTCCTCCCTATGGGCTGTATTTGTCTGACTATTATGGTGGTAGCCAGGATCGCCTTGTCGTGACACTTCTCAATCGAGACTTGGAGCAGCCGTTGTTGCAGGCACGTCTGCGAGTGCGGGTGAAAAACGGGATGAACTTCAGCCTTGAGTCTCGTGATGAGATCGTCTATCCTATCCTTGAGCTCTCCCCCAATGTTCCTCTCCGCTTCACTTCTATAGATATAGCCCCATATCTACAACCTGACCACATCCGTCTGAGTGGTCGATTAGACAACGGCCGTCTACCGGTGGGTATGACAGAGTTCTCCGTACAGGTTGTAGAATACCATACCGGTCGCCCTCTCTCTGCATGGCATACCGGAAGAGCTTGGTTAGATATCAAAAATCCTCCTATCCTCAATTACCCTCGCCCCAATGAGGTTATTCCTTATCACGAGCCCTTTACTCAGGTACAGTTCCAATGGATGCCACGTCATCAGGGAGTATCGGGTACCGAATACGAATTTGTGCTAAAAGAGCTGCCCGATAATGGTATAGCTCCTCAGTCTGCATTTGCCTATGGTATAGAGATCTACCGTACCAGACAGCGACAGACAGGCCTCTCCTATAGTGTCATGCAGCCACTGTCAATATAAATAGAATAAGTAATTCATAGAGATAATGTTAAAGAGCGAAAAGAAAAAATATGTTTTTAAGCAATTAGATCAGTTGCTCAAGCCACAAGGGTATCGTGCAACTAAGACGGGTGGGGCCCCCTACTATATGTTGGATAAAGATAATGCGAAATATAAGTTTTATCTTAACTTTAGTGATATGGGAGATTTATATTTCTCAAAATATTATATTGAATTAAAAGAAGTGACGAAAATACTAAAGCGAGTATTTGATTTAGACAATCCTTTGATCGATTTTAGACAAGCGAATATTCATCCAACCATTAATGACAAAAGCAAAAATCCATTTATCTACAAAATAATTGACAATTACCGTGAACTAAAGATATTTACCGATTGGGTAATAGACTATTTAGAAAACGATGGTAAGCAATTTATTGAGACATATTCCTATCTGCCAAATGTGCTAAAAAGAATGGATGAACTTGTTGCATTTGGAGAATATTGGACTGGAATACTATTACCATCCATTCAACCCCTTTATAATGTTTGATAATAGGGGAAATCTATACTTTATAGGTCTATCTTTGTTGTTTTTCGGGAAACGAAGCGAAAAAAGTACATTCGCAATTCAAAGGAGCATTCAGCCTTACACTCTTTTGGGGATACTACCGTATAAAGTGGGTGTTTAATCATGTATCCGAAAAATTATACAGAAAAGGTGGTATTCATGAAAAACTATCCATAGCAATGGAAAATAAAAATATTGTTGGGCGATATGTTTTCGCGATAGATAAAAGCGATGGGACAAGTTATTTTGTTAAACTTTCAAATGATTTTTGATTATGAGAAATTTGGCGGATATTAATTTTAGTAGCAAAGAAAGAGAAAAACGTTTTTTGACTTACTATTCATTGACTAGTAGTGGAGTTGAAAGATTAAACCAGGACAATTTGATATTTGCTCTATATTCTTTTTTTGAAGAACATAGTCTAACTAAAGCCAAACAATATTTATATAATTGTGGTTTGTTAAGTGCATTTGATATTATTGAGTTTAACGACAGTCAGTTCGTGTATATGCGCTCTATAGGTTATGCCATGTTGAGCGATAATATTCCATTTCTAAAGGAGCGGTTCGCTCATCTTACCTTTACAGACTTCTATCTAGACGATAACACCAGAGAAAGAATAGACCGTACGATGGAGGATCATGTATTGGCAGGCGATGACGGTTGTGTATTTGTTCATACAGTTCAGCAGTTCATATTGGGCAATGAGGAATTGATACAAAGGAATATTGAGATAATGGAAAGAGTGTGGTTTGATGGTAAAAATCAGAACAACACAATGCAATATGATGTAAACTTCTTCAAGGCACTACTTAAAAAGGACAAGGAGAAATGTGAAGTGATTCTACAGGAAATGGTCAGTCCGAAGATTCATCAGAAACGAAATGACGATCCTCTCCTAAAAAAGTATATCTCAATGCCGGCGCTTGGATATGCCAAGCTCGCATGGATACTGGGTATGGAAGTGGAAATTAAGAGCAAGCTTATTCCGAAAGCTCTACTTCCAGTACAGCCATTAGAAAAATATGAAGTACCCTACGACTTCTTAGAAAGTATCGCTTTTTATGATTAGATAAGAAATTGTGTCTTCTCTGTCCTCTCCTGAAATAGTAGACACATAAACCATGCGAAATTATGGCAGAAAAGAATCGCAAGAGTAAAAAGAGAGAAGCTTATGATGATGCTTTTAAGGTCAAGGTGATACGAGAGTACCTAGACACCGGAGAGAACATTAGTAGCCTTGCTACAAGATTTAACATTTCAATTTCGGCATTGTACTCTTGGTTGAGTAACTTTGGCATAGAAACATCACCAACTAATATTCTTAGTAGTATGAGCAAGAGTAATGCCGATTTAATCAAAGAGATGGCTGAACTGAAGCGAGCACAAGAAATAAATTTATAGGAATTGAATAAAAAGAAACGATTATGGCAATAGAAGTAGAAAGAGAATATATTCAAAAGTGGGCTAAGGTACACTTACCAGAC